>Ga0210388_10000610_pt1 | contig 28682 bp, 21 predicted proteins | sample IncBWC19OmetaG_FD_155485 | JGI IMG/M metagenome (GOLD analysis project Ga0210388, IMG submission 155485) | Forest soil microbial communities from Barre Woods Harvard Forest LTER site, Petersham, Massachusetts, United States - Inc-BW-C-19-O ...
CGCGAGGGTCACACCCGTTCCCATCCCGAACACGGAAGTTAAGCCTCGCCGGGCCGATGATACTGCACGGGTAACTGTGTGGGAACGTAGGTCGTCGCCGGGATTAAAATCGAATAGGCCGTCTTGAGCAATCAAGACGGCCTTTTGCTTTTGGGTAGACTTGGATCCTGCGCTTATGAGCCGCGAACAGAACATCGGTCTGTGCGAGCATTGCTGCAAGAACTTCAACTATCACCTGTTTCACAACGGCTTTGGCGACAGCGCTTATGGCTATTGCGAACGATGTAGTTACGCGGTGATTCTGAGCGCATGGTCCACGATTCCCGACGGTGTAAACATCAAGTTTCAAGGACCCATCTCAAGGGAGGTCGAGCCGTTCCTAAAGGCTTGTCCATGCGGAGGTGCGTTTCGGGCTCCAGGCAGCCCTCGCTGCCCGCACTGTTTTAAGGAGCTTTCGGCGATACGCGCAACGACCTATATTGAAGCGAATGCGGCTGGAACGGCAACGGGCTGGAGATGGGATCAAAAGTGGGATGGGATCTACGGAATTGTAATTGAGAATCAATCTCTGAAGGACTGGTGGTTGTGAATTCCCAAGATGTGCGGGTGCGCCGCGAAGCACTGGCTCTTGTTGACCTCGCTTCGGTGGACTAGGATGGGAAGTGATGACTACAAGAGATTTTAAAGTGTTTCTGGAACCAGACTTGGATTACGGCGGCTACGTGGTGGTTTGCCCTTCGCTTCCTGGCTGTTATTCGCAAGGAAAGACGGTCTCCGAGGCTCTCGCGAACATTCGCGAAGCTATCGAATTGGTTCTTGAAGACATGGAAAGCCGCGGAGAAGAGATCCCCGATCCGAGCGAAGTGCTGGTGGGGAGTGTCGTCGTAACGCGATGAGCCCCAAAATGCCGGTGGTTTCGGGGGAGCATCTGATTCAAGCTCTCGCGAAACTCGGTTATCAAACTGTACGCCAAAAAGGCAGCCACGTGCGTTTGCGTCATCCGACGGATACGCAGCACCAGCCAGTCACCGTTCCCCTTCACAAGGAAATAGCTTTCGGCACGCTTCGCAGAATTCTGCGCGATGCAAGAATTTCAGTCGATGAACTCCTGTCGGTTCTGTAGCTGACGCTGTCGAAAAATGCCCCTCACGCGTCGTCGATGACCACCGCCTTAATTCGCGTACCGTCGGGCAGGTCTTTGGTCTGCCGGAAAATATCGGCCAAAAACGAGTAGTGCACGGACAGATTTGTCGTCGAGACGTTCTCCACTGCGTATTTTCCGCCCAGGATCGGCGGAATCTTGTACCCGTAGCATTGGTCCTCAGCGAGCGTGAGGCCGGCCGCCACGCACTGATCCACCAGAGGGATCATCAGCCAGTTATTGGCATTGTTGCCCGCGTCGATTTGCGTCGCGAAGTCGTCGCGGCTATCCGCCAGACGCTGGATCACGCCGGTTCCAACGTCCAGCATGTGCACCGAACCGTCTTCAAAAACGGCGAACACGTCGCCGAAGCGGTTTACAAGCCACACGGTAAAGGGCGCGGCAGAACAGCCGACCAGCCCGACAGAAGTTCGGACCAATCCTTTCCTCTCTGATCAATCAAATAATCCTGAATGTTCACGGACCTGAATCTCCAAACGAGCTTGGTAACTCCACTATACCGGACGATCCCGCATCTATTGTGTCACACCAATCTCACCCAGCAGTGAACATAGGCCACCGCCGGGATTGAATCAAAAGGCCGTCTTGAGCAATCAAGACGGCCTTTTTATTTTTGTGCAGAGGCGATCTTAGACGGGCCGCTATGCAAGGCGGGGAGGCGCGACTGTTCCACCAAAGATCTTGTCCGTTACGTTTTCTTCGAACTTTTTCTTTATTTTTTCTTCGATCGCTTTCACTTGTGGGACGGCGTCGGCAACCATTTCGTAAATTCCCGCTAGGTTAGTGGCTCCATCGGATACAACGCCAGCTACGTCTTTAGCGCTGGAAAGATTCGGGGGAGAGACGCCGTAGCCGGCTGCAGTGAGCGCGGCATCGGTGACGAAGCTGATGATTTTGTTGTACCAGTCGACGCCCTGGCTGCGGCCGGCTTTGAGCTCCTCGATCGCCTTGGCGACTTGTTCTTGCGCCGCGAGCCCGCGCTCTGCGTCCTCGTACGATTTTTGGATTGTCACTCGACGGCCCATGCTTGGAACGATAAATCCCTCGGTGAGGAGTTTGTTGATGTCGGCCTGAAAGCCTCTCAGCGACGCCAGCTTTTTCTTGGAATCCGGGTCGGCACTAAGCTGGGTGGCGAGTTTGTCGGAATTTACAAGGAGTTCGTTCAGCTCTTCCGATAGTTCGTGAGCGAGAAAACGAAGGTGGGTGAGTTTGCCCCGCCACAGCTTGTTGTCGTCCTCCAACGTCGCGACGTTGGTGAGAGCACCTCCGGACAGCTTGTTGAGGACGGCCACCGGGGCTTCCTTGAGCAGCGCATTGGCAGTGCTCGCAACCACTTCGCGAGCCACTCCCGTTTTCTGGCCCTGTGCGTAGGAGTCGCGCAGCTTCTTCAGCCCGGCTTCGACTCTTTTCTGCACGCCGTCGGCGTCCTTCGCACAATCCCAAAGCGTCTTTACGCCATCCATCGCCGCGCGATAGCCTCCGACGATGGAGAGAGCCAGAGTAGCTCCTCCCGTCGGTGCCGCACCGGCAATGCCCGCAGCCGCAGCGACTGCTCCCGCGGCACCCTTAACGAGCTTGATGCCCACGCCCAGCCGGTATTTTTTGTATTCTTTTTTTTGTTGCTGTACTTGCATCCAGCGCTTCTGCACGACGGCCACCGCGTTCGTCTTGGCTTGTTGAAGGTCCAAATCGATTTGCTGCAACACGCGTTTGCGCGACTCCGCGTACTTGAAGAAGTCGCCGCCAGACGCTCCGCACTCCGCATCCAGCGTCTGGAGCCGCGGCACGATTTTAGATAACGACGCGGTGAAGGCCTGCTTGGAATCGTCCTTGATCATTTGCATGAGCAAGGGATCTTTAGCCAGCATGCTCTCTGTGTCGGGTGGCAAATCCATTACCACCTTCATGGGCAAATCAGGTATCGGGATCCATTTCGGAGTGAACTTGATGGGAGAATCATTCTCGATCGCTTTAGAAAGCGACCAGTTAAACATCACCCAATCTGCCATGCGTGCCTCCCACCTTGCAACGTCGGACAAGCAAAATACTCTTTAGCCGCGCGGCAAGTCAACGTACCACCACGTTGCGATATTTTTGAAGGTTGCAGCCAAATGTGGCCGAGCAGCTGCGCGCGCATCGAAAGAATGATGGCGTATAGAATGGTTTGGACGAACAGAGGACTCGGGAATTGAGCAAATCCGCCAACGAACCAGACCTTCCAGCCGAAAAAAAATCACGCAGGGCAAGGGTCTGGCGTGCGTTGCGTCACCGCAATTTCAGGCTGTTCTTCACGGGACAGAGTATCTCGCTGATTGGCACGTGGATGACGCGCATTGCCACGAGCTGGCTGGTTTATAAACTGACCAGCTCTGCTTTGCTGCTAGGCGTTGTAGGTTTTGCGGGGCAGATTCCCACGTTTCTAGTGGCGCCGTTTGCGGGTGTGTGGGTCGACCGATTGGACCGGCGGCGGGTGCTGGTTGTTACGCAGGTTCTAGCGATGGTGCAATCATTGGCGCTGGCGGTACTGACGCTCAGCGGGCGCATCACGATTCACGAAATTATCGGGCTTAGCGCCTTTCAAGGATTGATTAATGCATTCGATATGCCTGGAAGGCAGGCTTTTCTAGTACAGATGGTGGAGGAGAAGCAGGATCTCGGCAACGCGATCGCGCTAAATTCCTCGATGGTCAATATGGCGCGGCTGCTGGGGCCTTCGCTCGCCGGCGGAGTTATCGCACTCTTCGGCACCGGTTATTGTTTCCTGATTGACGGGCTTAGCTACCTTCCCGTGGTGGCTTCCTTGCTGATGATGCGATTGAAACCGCTGCTACTGCCACATGCCCCCGCTTCCATGTTTCACCAACTCAAAGAAGGCTGGAAGTATGTGACTGGGTCAGTGCCGATACGCACGATTCTTTCGCTCTTCGCCGTGATCAGTCTAATGGGATGGCCCTTCACAGTTTTAATGCCGATCTTCGCACTGAAAATTTTGAAAGGAGGCCCGCACACTTACGGATTCTTGATGGGGGCCGTCGGCGTCGGCGCGCTCGCGTCTGCCTATTCTCTCGCCCTGCGGCCCAGTGCGCGGGGATTAATCAAGATGATGCCGATATCCGCGGGCATGCTCGGGATCGGACTGATACTTTTCGGCTTCTCGCGAAATTACTGGCTGTCTCTCGTAGTGTTATCGTTTTGCGGCTTTGGCATGATGCAGGAAGCATCCGCCAGCAATACCGTCATCCAAACCATCGTGGAAGAAAACAAGCGCGGGCGCGTCATGAGCTACTATACGGCCGCTTTCGTCGGCATGGCGCCTTTTGGAAGTTTGCTGGCGGGGACGCTGGCCAGCGCCATCGGCGCACCGAAAACTGTGATGTTCAGCGGAGCATGTTGCGTGGCAGGAGCGATTTGGTTCCTAACGCAATTAAAAGCCGTGCGAAAGGTCATCCGGCCGATATACGTGGACCTCGGTATCGTGCCTCCCGAAGTCCCAGCAGTTCTGCAAGACGGTGGCAGTAATTAAGATTCGCGGTGAGAGAACAGAGTCTACGCCAGCTCCGGAATATGCAAGCCATCCAAATTATTTGAGATGTTAAGCGGCGAACCCGAATGCAGCGCCGCTGATGGGTTCTTCATGACGCTGGCGAAAGTGGCTTGGAACTTCTCCATTTCGGGTTGCGTGCCAACGGTAATGCGAACGTGAGTGGGCCAGACCGGCCACGGGCGACCGATGAAAACATTTTGCGCAGCCATCGCGGCAATGACTTCTTTCGCGGGGCGCTTTACGTCGAGCATGAAGCAGTTCGATTGCGACGGAACGAAGGAGTAGCCGTTTTTAGAAAGCCATTCAAACGTCGCTTCGCGGATGGTCGCGTTGATGTGTTTGCGATCGGGGACGAGCTGTGAATCTTTCAGGCTGGCGGATGCGGCGGCCACGGCGGTGATGGGCATGGCGCTCCAGCCGGAAAATGCGCTCATTTTTTCGAGAAGATCTGGCCGCGCTATACCAAATCCGCAGCGCAATCCTGCCATACCGTAGATTTTCGAGAACGTGCGCAGCACGATCACGTCTTTGTCCGCTTTCACAAGATCGAGTGCTGTAGTTGCGTCGGAGAAATGAATGTACGCCTCGTCCACAAGAAGTATGGAACCCTTCGGCTTGTTGGCCAGCAGGAATTCGATGTCGGAGTGGCTAGTGAGTGTGCCGGTGGGATTATTGGGCGTGCAAATATAAAACATGCCCGCATCCGGCGCCGCAGCCAACATGGCTTGCACGTCATGCGTGTAGGTTTTGGTCAGAGGTACATTTACGATCCGTGCGCCTGCGATTTTTGCGGCATGCGCTCCCGCTTCATAGCCGGGATCGGCAGTGACGTAACTCTTCGCGGGAGATGTAAAAGCCAGCACAGAGTAATGCAACGGACCGCTGGAACCGGGGAACGCGCGGATGTACTCGGGCTTGAGCCCTTCCGCGGCCGCAAAAGTGTTAATGAGATCTCTGGTCATCCAATCTGAGTAGCGGCCGCCTTGCGAAGCAACGCCATTAATTGCGCCGCAAGCGACGCCGCAAGGGCCCAGAGGGTTCTCGTTCGCATTAATGAGCACCGCATCTTTTGGATAAGGACTGAGATAAGGAAGCGAGGCGGCATGGGCCAGCATCGGTTCGGTGACAATGCGATATCCCGCGGCCACCGCTGCGGCGGCTGCAGAGACTTGCAAAAATGAGCGACGGGAACGACAGGCGGGATTTTCTTTCGAGGGCATGGTCAAACCTCCAATGTGCCGCTCGCATGCCGCGAACTGGCTGCAGACAAGCTAACACGAACCGCGATATGTGGGATTGCTATTTGCACGCATTTTCTTGCTAGCAAGTATTTGCAAATGGGGCGTGCGCTTTGTTGCGGCTCTGCAGAAAATACAGAGAATAAAAGGGGAAACTCGAAGAAGGATGTGTTCTGCGATTCAGGCTAAGATGTATGTTTTCAGTTGATTAGCTTAGCTTCTCTGGGATGCCATGATGTAGTTTTTCGTGAACGTACACGCGATATCCGGCCCAAGAAATTGTAAGAAGTACTATTGACTGCGGCTACTCCGACAAATATCTTATCTTTTGCTGTTGATGTTGATGTACCCCGGCCGAGTTCAAAACCCACACAAGCTGCGAGGCAGGCATGGCCACCGAAACTGCAGTGAACACCATCACTATCTCCGAAGGAAAAGCTTTTGAAGAACGATGGGAAAAATTGCGCACCCATCCGCGTATCGTCTCTCGAGTAAAATTTCAGGTCGAATGGGAAGAAGGCTCCCAACGACAGCAAGCCAACGGCGTGACCGTGGACATAAGCAAGTCCGGCTGCTTGGCTGTGATAGGGGCGGGACTTCCCATGCGCAAGCGCGTGCGTCTGATCCACTCCATCAGCGGACGCACTGCGGAAGCGCAAGTTGTTTGGCGCGATCATGAAGCGTGGGACGTCGGTCTTGAGCTGATTAAGCCTGACCCTTCCTTCTGGGGCGTAAAGTTTTAATCTGTCGCTCGAGAAGGATCGTTCTTGCGATGTGCTCGCGATGGCAGCGTTTGCTGCACTGGCGATACAAGCCTACAAACTTGGAAGCTTCTGCGAACGAGCGCGCACAGCTGTGCTCTGCTCAGCGTTCAATTCGGCCATTTGTCCTTCGGCAAGCTTTTCTGAATGGTTTCGAGATTCTGGAAACCGTCTTTGATGACTGTCTGCTTCACATTTTCTTTGGTGACCACCACCGGACTCAGAAATATCGCTTGGACAGTGTTCGTCCCGTTAGGAATCGAAACTGCATTCTTGATCGGAGTGCCGGCAGCTAAACTGACGGCAGCTTCCGCGGCCGTTCTCGCCTGTAATCCAATAGGTTTGTAGACCGTCATGGTCTGCGTGCCATCCAAAATACGGATAATGGCGGCGAGGTCGGCATCCTGGCCGGACACGAGCACTTTGCCGGCGAGTTTGTGTTCCTGCAAAGCCTGGATAGCGCCTCCCGCAGTGCCGTCATTGGAAGCGACTACCGCGGTGACATCGCCTTTCGTGGAATCGATCGCCTTAGACATGATGGCGTAAGCTTCAGCCGGATCCCAATCCTTTGCCCAACCATCGCCGACGATTTTTATATCGCCACGGTCAACAAACGTTTGGATCGCACGCATTTGCCCGTCGCGCAAGACTTTGGCGTTGCTGTCCGACGGCGAGCCGCCGATCAGAACGTAGTTTCCTTTAGGAGCCAGGCGTGCGAGAGTGGAGGATTGCAACTCGCCAATCACCTCGGCGTTTGTGCCAACGAAGAAATCGACGTCGCTATTGCGCACCAGACGCTCGTAGCTCAGCACGAGGACGTGCCGCGCCTTTGCCGCGTTAACGATGCGAGCGGCTTTGTCCGTGTCGTGTGGGACCAGGACCAAAACTTTCACCCCAGAGTCCATCAGCTTTTGGGATTGCTGGAGCTGCAAATCGTCGTCTCCCTCGGCTGTTTCCACCAGCACTTCGGCACCCAGCTCCTTCGCGCGCTTTTGGAAAGTGTCGAGATCGGTTTGCCAGCGCTCGACTTTGAGAGAGTCCATCAGGTAACCGATTTTTAGCGGAGGATTTTGGCTGACGGCAGTTTGGCCTTTTGCGAAACCAAGGAGAGAGACTGAGAGCGCGATCATCAATATGAAGAGGGAAACTCGAAGCGGCAAACGCTGCATAATTTTCATCACTTGGTACTTAAAACCGTAGCATCGGCAAGCCAGCACGACAATCGGATAACGGCTGCAAGCGGACCAAGAGTAAAGGGGAAAGAGGTCCGGTGACCGGTTTCGCGACACTTCTTCCCGGGAACGGGCATCCAGGGGCGCCTGCAATCCAGAGTGTCCAGGCTAAGGGTTTGTGCATCAAGCACTTGGCCCCTTCTCGCGCGCGGCCTTCCACTTACTCGTAAAATGGGTGTAGACATCCTACATGCCATGGGTGTAGAACATCTACAGCCCGAGGTGAACATGAGTCCACGCTACCAGAACCGCATCGAGCTGCTGCAAGGGACGCTGGATCTGCTCATTCTGCAAACCCTACGCTGGGGACCACAGCATGGCTACGGGATCAGTCATGCGATTCGCACAAATTCGGGAGACATTTTGCAGGTGGATACCGGGTCGCTGTATCCGGCGCTTCACCGGCTCGAACGTCAAAAATGGATCTCCGCGGATTGGAAAGTGTCTGAAAACAAGCAGCGCGTCAGAGTCTACAAGCTGACGGCCAAAGGTAAGAAACAATTGGAATCGGAGCGCTCGCGGTGGGCGCAAGTTTCAGATGCCATCGCCGGCGTGCTGAACCCGGCGAAAAGGGAGAGCGAGGCATGACATTTTCCTTTTGGCGTCGTCAAAAACGTGAAAGAGAATTGGAAGAAGAAATTCAAAGCCATTTGAAGATGGCGGCGCAGGACCGCACCGACCGCGGCGAAACGCCGGACCATGCGCGCAGCGCAGCACAAAGAGAGTTGGGCAACGTCGGTCTGATCAAGGAGGTTACGCGCGAGATGTGGGGTTGGGCATCCTTCGAGCGGCTGATGCAGGATTTGCGATATGGCTTGCGAATGCTCGCGAAATCGCCTGGATTTACCGTCGTGGCGGTTCTTACGCTGGCGCTTGGCATCGGTGCGAACACGGCGCTGTTTTCCGTAGTGAATGGTGTGCTGCTGAAGCCGCTACCGTATCCGCAGCCGGAGCAACTCGTTTGGCTAGCCGAGAGCAAACCTAACTTTGCGAGCGGGTCGATTTCCTTTCCGAATTTTCGCGACTGGCAAAAAGACAATCGCACGTTTTCCGGCATGGCCGTCTACCGTTCATACAATTTCAATATTTTGGGTTTGGGTGACGCCGAGCAGGTGGGCGCGCGATTCATCACGTCAGACTTTTTCAACGTTCTGGGCGTCGGCCCGGTCATCGGCCGGACGTTTGCGAGCGGCGAAGACGACATCGGCCGATCACCGATTGTTATGATCAGCGAAGGATTGTGGAAGCGAAAGTTCAACGCCTCACCCGATGTGCTTGGGAAAAATATCAACCTCGATGGAACCGGCTACACAATTGTTGGCGTGACTCCTGCCAGCTTCGATTTTTCGGGCCTCTTCCGCGACGTTGACGTTTACGCACCGTTGGGCCAGTGGACGAATCCCTTGCTTCCCAACCGGGGCGCGGGTCTGGGAGTTCATGGAGTGGGCCGGCTGAACCCGGGCGTGACCATCGAACAGGCACGCGCGGATATGGCCCGCATCTCGAGCAACCTCGCCACGGCGTATCCAGACACCAACAAGGGTATCGGCGCGACGCTGCGGCCATTGAGGCAAACGATGGTTGGCGATGTACGCGTGTTGCTGCTCGTTTTGCTTGCCGCTGTTGGATTCGTGCTCTTGATTGCGTGTGTCAACGTCGCGAACTTAATGCTCGCTCGAGCGGCGACGCGCAGCCGCGAATTCGCGATTCGCGCGGCACTCGGCGCGGGCCAGGCCAGGCTCGTGCGCCAGCTCCTGACGGAAAGCATCCTGCTGGCGTTTGCCGCGGGAGCCCTGGGCTTGCTTCTCGCTGTCTGGGGCACGCGAGCGGCTCTGCAATTTCTCGCACAAGGCCTTCCACGCGCTAGCGAAGTGCATCTCGACGCGCGCGCTTTGCTTTTTGCCGCGCTGATTTCCTTGAGCTGCGGTATTCTTTTTGGATTAGCGCCTGCGCTGAAAAGCCGCGGCGGCAATCTCCTCGATACTCTGAAGGAAGGCGGCCGCGGAGAGAGCGGCACACGTCACCGTGCGCAAGGCCTTCTCGTCATTGTGGAAATGGCGATGGCACTAGTGTTGTTGATCTCCGCGGGGCTCATGTTACGCAGCCTCACGTCTCTCTGGAACGTAAACCCAGGCTTTGATTCGCACAACGTACTTGCCTTTGGTGTTGCCCTCCCGCCTTCCATGCGCAACGCCAGCGCCGCTGAAATTCGCGCCGCTCTTCGTAACGTGGACCGGCAACTCGCGGCGGTTCCGGGAGTGAAGTCTATCTCGCTCTCCTGGGGCGCCGTGCCGCTCAGCAGCGATGACGAGGATCTCTTCTGGATAGAAGGGAAACCCAAGCCGCTAACTGACAACGAAAAAAGCTGGTCGATCAGTTATGTCGTGGAAGAGAACTATCTCCAAGTGATGGGCATTCCGCTTCAGCGCGGGCGATTTTTCACCGCGGAGGACAATGAAAACGCTTCGCACGTTGTTGTCGTGGACGATCTATTCGCGAAAAAATATTTTCCCGACGTGGATCCAATCGGACAGCATATTTTTCTTGATAACAAAGGAGGACGCGCGGAAATCATCGGAATCGTGAGCCACATCAAACAGTGGGGACTCGACTCCGACGAAAAAGAGACGTTGCGCGCGGAACTCTACTTTCCGTTCATGCAGCTTCCGGATCAGGCCATGCAGCTCTCAGGCAGCGGAACGGGCGTCATGGTGCGCTATGATCCGCGAGCCGCAGCCATCGGAGATTCGCTGCGCGCGGCCGTCAAAGGCATCAGCGCGGAGCACGTGATGTCCAAGACACAAACCATGGACGAAATTATTTCCGATTCGCTGGCCTCGCAGCGTTTTTCCATGGCAGTTTTTGGAATCTTTGCTGCGCTAGCGCTAGTACTCGCCTCTGTCGGAATCTACGGCGTTATTTCCTACCTTGTCCAGCAGCGCACACAGGAGATTGGCGTTCGCGTGGCCCTTGGTGCGAAACGTTCTGACGTCCTGCGCCTGATTCTTGGTGAAGGAATGAGAATGGCTGGGGCCGGCGTAATACTTGGCCTTATGGCTTCGTTCGGATTAACGCGGTTGATGGCCAGCCTGCTTTATGGTGTGAGCGCGACCGATCCGCTCACGTTTACCGCGGTGGCTGTCCTGTTGGCTATTGTGGCGCTGGCAGCGTGTTACATCCCCGCCCGGCGGGCGATGCGCGTCGATCCCATGGTCGCGCTGCGGTATGAATAGTGGAAGAATCGTAGTTTATAGCGAGCTTACTTAGCTGAAGAAAGCCAAGCATCGATTGAAGGCGAAACCTTGCTGCACAGTTGTGCCACGCAAATAGCGGCGAGCAGCCCGGTAAAAACGTCCATGGTGTAGTGCGCGCGCAGGATAAGCACTGTGGCAATCTCAAAAAGAACTATGGCCATCGCTATGGCCGTGAGCCACGGCTTTCCGAGTCGCGCCAACTCGATCCCGCCAAAAACCGCGATGGCCGTGTGTCCGGAGAAGAAAAAATCGTTGCCCACATTGTAGGTGACCAGCAGAGAAGGGAATCCGGGATAGTGCCAGATCATATTTGGAGGGGCAGGAAGCGCGCATATGGCTTGCATGATTTGGCGCAGGCCGAGCAGCAGCACAAGTCCCAGAAACGGCCGCACGCTAGGCCCGAAGAGCCAACGCACGAGCAAAAATAGTGCGAGTCCATCAATTAGAGCGGAACTGATAATCAGCAGCGCGTTTGCGGCGATTCGCGATTGGTAGAAATAGGAATTTAGGCCGGCAGTCAGTGTGTGAAGAGCGTCACCAACGCCGGAAACTGGCGCAGTTCGATGCGCGATCAGCGATTGCGTCCAGAACCAGATTCCCAACGCTAGCGCCGTGAGCGCAATCCGACGAATCAAGCGGCGCCATTTTCGCGCGCTTTCAGCGTCACTCATCTGCCGAGGGTCTACGGTCTTGGCAGGAGCGACTTGCGCAGGGACGCTCATGCCGGCTTAGCGACTTCCAGAGCGAGTTCGCGCGCCTTTCGCAAGTCCAGCTTGCCCGTGCCGAGATAGGGCAATTTCTCTACGCGCAAGAATTGATCTGGGCGGGGCCTCCATAGCGCCGGAAGGTCGCACTTGGCGAGCAGATCCAGAGTTTCTTTCAGCTTATCTTCCGGCAACGTGTGCAACACCATCAGGCGCTCGCCTTTTCTTTCGTCGGGAACGGCTGTTACCACAAACACTTGTTCGGTGGCGTGCGCCAGCTCGTGCAGCTTGTCCTCTACCTTGATGTGCGGCACCATTTCGCCGCCGATCTTGCTGAAACGGCTCAAGCGATCGGTAACGCGAAGAAATCCATCTTCGTCGAGCATCGCAATGTCGCCGGTGTTGTACCAGCCATCTTGCAAAACGGCCGCCGTTTTTTCCGGCTGGTTCAGGTAACCCTGCATCACGTTCGGCCCGCGCACGAGCAGCAAGCCGGGTTGATTGACGGGGAGAGGTTGCAGGGTTTCGGGGTCGATAATTTTCACACTCATCCCCGGCAGCGGATGCCCGATGCTGCCGCGCTTTGCGCCCACTTGGCGAAATGATGCCGCACGAAAATCGATTGTGTTCACAGTAACCGCAGGCGAACACTCCGTACATCCGTAGCCTTCCATAGGCCGGAGGCCAAAGCGGTCCTCAAACGCCTGCGAAATTCGCTCCGGCAGCTTTTCCGCGCCAGCCATCACGAAGCGTAGACTGCCGAATTGTTCCGGCTCGCAACGACGTGTATAGGCGTTGAGAAAAGTCGGCGTAGCGAGAAGCATCGTAACCGCGTATTTGTTGACAAGCGCGCCGATAACGCGCGAATCGAGCGGATTCGGATGAAACACTACGCCAATTCCGGTCGCGGCGGGAAGGCACAGCGTGCCCGTGAAGCCAAAGGAATGAAAAAACGGAAGAATGCCCATGATGCGATCGTTGGAGTGCAGGAGAAATACCTGATTGAGCTGCTCGACGTTGGAAGCCACGTTGTAATGCGTCAGCACCACACCTTTGGGCTCGCCCGTGGATCCGCTGGAAAAAATAATCGTGGCGATATCTTCGAGCTTTGTTTCGCGCTCAGCGCCGGCATACTTTTCGATGAGCCGCGCTGGAAGGAAAAACGCCAAGGCAGCGCCGAGGCGTTCGCTGAAACGCGGCTTCTGCGCCAGATCTTCCAGAAACACCGTCTCCGCAGGCGGTTTTACGTGCACGCGTTCGAGAAAAGCGCGAGCCGTGATCACCGTTTTCAAATTGCACTGCTTCGCGCAAGACTCCAGTGTTTCGTTCGAGGCCGTGTAGTTGAGATTGACGGGCACTTTTCCCATCAGCATCGCCGCGAAATTTATCAGGGCGCCGGGAATCGAAGGCGGCAGCAGGATGCCTACCATCTCCTGTCCCTGCCAAGTTTTCCGCAGACGCCGCGCGAGGAAGAGCGTTCTTGCCAGCACAGCAAAGAAAGTCAGCTTCGGCGTCTGTCCGTCGGCCATAGCGAAGCGAAACGGATGTCGCCGCGCCGTATAGAGAAATGTGCGCGGCAGAGGCCGCATCTGAGGCTTGCGGCGCTCGAACGCTTCCGCGCCGAGGTCTTGTACGGCTTGCCGTGCCTCCTGCGCCGTCGCCGTGGAAGGGAGTGGCGCGCCAAACGTCACGCGCACGGGATACGGCAAATGACGCGGCAATTTCCAGAGGAAACGCCCGCCCGCAAAACTAAAGATCGAACCCCATACGCCGTCAAGATTCACGGGGATGATCGGCACATCGACGCCTTTGATGATGCGCTCCATGCCGCGGCGGAACGGCATCATCTGTCCGATACGCGTCATCTGCCCTTCTGGGAAAATGCAAACCAGCTCGCCGTCTTGCAGCGCTTGCGTCGCGCGCCGCAGCGAATGAATCATTTCGCGCGGACCTTGATCCGAAGAAATGGGGATCACGTCTAATATTTTCGCGAAAGGCTTCACCAGCGGATGATCGTACGAGCCTTTGAACATCAGAAAGCGCACGGGACGGTCAACAGAAGCAAGGAGCAGCACGGCGTCGGCCATGGAAACATGGTTAGGAACGAGAAGCGCGCCCCCGCGTACAGGCACGCGTTCGCGGCCCGCAACGTCGAGCCGGTAAAGCGTGTGCGTGAGCATCCACAGCAAAAGCCGCAGAAACGAATCGGGCAGTAGATATAGGACGTAAGCCGTTGCGGCCAACGTAGCCAGCGAGGCCCACAGAAAGATGGCTCCGGAGTCCAGGTTCAACCAGCGCGACATCGCATAGTAGGCGCCGGACGCTACTCCAATCCCCACAAACGACAACCAGTTTGATGCGCCAAGAACGATGCCCTTATGCTGCTCTTCTGGAATGTGTTGAATCAGCGCGCTGATCGGCACAATGAAAAATCCGCCGGAGAAGCCCAGACACGCCAGTAGCGCCAGCACCGCGTGAAACGACAATCCGTGGATCGACAGGCAAAGGCCGAACGCAGTCATCGCCAAGGATCCGAGCGGAATCAGTCCATATTCGATTTTTCCGCCAGAGAGATATCCGGCGGCAAAGCTTCCCAAGCCGATCCCGATGGCCACAGCAGCTTGCAGCAAGCCTCCATGAGACGAATCGAGATGGAGGACATCTTGTCCATACAGAAAAATATTGAACTGCAAGAGAGCGGCCACAAAGAAAAAGTAGGTGTTTCCCGCCACCGCAAGCCAAAGAATGCGGTTGCCGCGGATCAACTTCATGGGAGACCACACATCGATCAGCGAGGCGAGATGGAACTTTTTGGTGGGATCGGCAGCAGGAACTTTGCTTATGCCAAAGCTGCACACCAAACCGATGACCGTGAAAGCAAAAAGAATCGCGCCGGAATACACCTGCCGTCCCGCGAAAGCCGCGGCCAAGATAGATCCGCTCACGCTTCCGGCGATAATACCGAGGAAAGTCCCCAGCTCGAGCACGCCATTGCCCCAGGAAAGTTTTTCCGGGGGCAAGAGCTCAGGAAGCAGGCCGTATTTGGACGGCCCAAAGAACGCCCCCTGCGTGCACACAAGGAAGATCGCTGCCAGGGCCAAAGAAAAATTCGGGCCGATCAGGGCAACCACAGCGAGCAGCATCACGCCGACTTCAAACACTTTAGTTTGGATCGTGACGCTACGCTTGCTAAAGCGGTCTGCGAGATACCCGCCGGCTAGCGAGAAAAGAACGAACGGGGCAGCAAACAGGACTCCGACGAGGAATTCATGGTTTGCGCGCTGAGCGTTGTCGTGCTCGATGGCAAGAATGAGGTAGATGACGAGAAATTTCAGCGCGTTTTCGTTAAAGGCGCCCTGAAACTGCGTCGCGATCAGACTCCAAAAGCCCAATCGCCACTTCCCGTTAGACTCTCGAATCAAAGGACTTCCGTCGTCGGCCATGCAGGCGCACCCACGCACTCAAAGGAAGCTACTGAGATAGAACGATCTTAGCAGCCCTTCTTGCACGTGGGTTTGTGGCGTCGCTCCAGTGTGCCGAAAGCGAGACGCTTAACGGTTTGGAACGCCCGGCCTAGGGTTTTGCCGCTGCAGGCTCAGTCTTGGCTTTTGCCGGTGCCGGCGTCTTCCGCCCGGCGTTCAAGTGGTCGTAATTCAGCGCAGCGTTGAGCAGCAGCATGAAGCTTCCCTGCGTCTCCTGCCGCCACATGGGATTCGTAGCGAACAAAACTACGTGGCCCTTGCCCACCGGCACGTCGACGATTGCCGGCGCCTCCGCCAACTCCGACCCGCCTGCGAGCATTCCGCTAATCCGCAAGTCTTTTTCGCCAGCGAAGCGCAGCACAACGCGCGGGTAAAGCGAAGGCGGCGGAAGAAACGAGCTCAAATCAGATCGCAACTCGGGGTTGACGTAGAGCTCTTGCTCGGCCTTGCTTCGGTGTACGGGAGCTTCTGGTTCCACCCATGCGCGGCCCTGCGGAATGTCCGGATCGGTCATCGAACCTCTGCCACTGGGCCGCGAGCCACCCGAATCGTCGGCAAAGAAACGGCCAAATCTTCCCGCAACAGAAACGCTGAACACCGGCCCTTGATTGAAGTACACACCGACGGAATCATCATAGCCGTAGGTAATCGGGCTGGCCTTGTCCTCAACGGTCGCGCGGGCGATCATCCCCCGCGCTTGCAGTTGGTGTGTATCGTTGATGATCACCGTGTCGGTAATTCCAAGTTCGATCGGCAGATGCGTACTCGGGCCGATGGGAATAAAGAGCCCGCCGTCCTCAATGAATTTCTTGAGATGAGCTACTCCATCGAAGCCCAATCCGCCTCGTATGTCCGCAGCCTCGTCGATCCCACCCCAATTCGGAGTCGTCGAAGAATTCTGCCAGGGAATCGGCCCGCTGGGTGCGCTGCCATCTGCATTTGCGCGCGTCGGTATGCCGTTCAGAATTTGCTGGAGCCCAAAGAATGTTGGAGGAAACAAAATTACGTCGTACTTCTCGCGCAGATTCGCTGTATTGCGGACATTGATGTCGGAAATGTAGGAGTACGGTACGCCGGTCTCTTCCAGCGCAAGCCGGAACCATCCTTCATTTTGCGTGTCCGTCCAGTTGTGCATCAGCGCGATGCGCGGCACGCTGATTTCATGGCGCGGCACGTCCGGAATGGACGCCGCGCTGGTCACGCGAACGCCCAGCTCTCGGGCCGCTGTGTTCAGCCGCAAATCCATGTCGGCGGGATTGCCTTCGAGCGGAAGGATGAAAGTGCCGGGAACGAACTTCTGGCCGGCGGCATCGAAGCTTTCTTCCGCTGCAAAAAACTTCACATCCTTCAGTCGAAAACGCAGCGTCGCCAAATTGGGTTCGCCGGTCGCGTTGATCACGTAAAATTTCGCGGATGCAGCTGCTTTGCCCTTCTCCGAGTGTGGAGGAATCACGCCGCCGCCTTCGAACTTTGCAGTCCTGTCCACAAGCGTCATGGGAGCTTTGAGAATCGCCGTATCGGTGATGCGCACCGTCTTCACATTGCGCAGAGGTCCGAGCGTCCAGCCCGTGTCATCGTAGGGGCGTGGGTCGCTCGTTGAGTAATATTGTGTGTCGAGAAGCATATCGACCATGCGGCTGTACGGTTGGTCCATGCGAATGATGTAGCTGCCCAGTGGGAGTTTCGTGCTCTTTGCTTCTTCAGTTTTCTTGGCGGCTGCGTCGTCCTTGGATTTCTCATCTTTCGCATCCGCGCCCTTTGCATCCGCGGACTTTGCCGCTGGCGACGCTGTTTCCTTCACCTCAAAATCCTGTTCGAGCTTCTGTACCTCGGCGCCTTGCTTTTGCAATAGATTCGCGAGTTGTGCCGCAAGCGCTGGCCGCCTGCCATCGTTTACGATGGCCCAAGCCGCCGGGCCTTCCGTGGTAGCTTTCGCAACGGAGCGTTTGCTCTTCTCGTAGAAATCCTTCAGAAGTTCCTGTCCATGCTGTGCGGTGTAGTCCAGCGAAAGTAGAACGCCGCTTTCTTCCAGGTTGGTGTTATTGCGCAGCGACCACATGACTTTAGGAAGTGGCGGGTTGGGCCGGAACCACGCGCGGCTCGTCGAACTCGGTGCCAGCTCCGCTAATTTTGTTTCGGGCGTACCGTTTCCGTAGGTTTCATAGAAACGTCCAATGGAGTTGTGTCCGTTCGCGACATAAAACATATAGTTGGGCGCCCAGCCGTCATAGAAGCCATGCGTCCATACGCCTACCACCCCGCGCTCTGTCATACCCTGCACGTCGTTATAAGCGAGCTTCTGCCACTCGTTAATTACGATTGGATCGAGCCATGCGTTATACGGGCCCGTTCCCGTAGAAACATAAAGATACGGAATCGATTCGTGCAGATCGTGCAGCACCTGCGGGTGCCAATAGAAAAAATTCTGCATCATCATCTGAGAAAGCTTCAAACCCATAGCGATACCGTCGCGATTGTTGTCGTGTTGAACGTAGTGCCCCCAGTAAACGAGGCCGGGCAGTGGTTTGTCGGGATTGGCCTTCTGGTAGTTCCAGGAGTCCACCACTCGGTCGTGGCCGTCCACTTCGACGATCGGAGTGATCAGAAAAACCGCGTTCTTGCGAATGTTCTGGATGAACGGCGAATCTTCCACGGCCAGCCGATAAGCCAATTCCATCAACATTTCGGGCGATCCCGTCTCGGGCGAATGTATCGAGCCGGACGCCCAGTAAAATGGTTTCCCGCCCGCGATGAGTTGCTTCGCGTCGGCATCCGTGATTTTGCGCGGATCGGCGAGCTTGGCGGTAATGTCGCGCAGATGGTCGAGTTGCGCGATGTTGGCCTCGTCGCTCACGGCCACGAGCAGGAAGTCCCGCCCTTCTTCCGTTTTGCCAACGCGGTAGACTTTCACTCGCGGAGTGGCTTTCGCGAGTTCGTCGTAATACTGGTAAATGTCTTTCGAATAGGTAAGAAAATTCGGCGCGCCTACAATGTGGCCGAGAATTTTGTCGGGCGAAGGCACCGTAGTGGAAGCCGGGAGGTGATCGACGAGATCGGTGAGGAAGAACTTCTCCGTCGTAAACTCGCGGATTTTCTTTCCGTACTCCTCGTCGTTCGCTGGTGCAGCCTGCGCGCCAGCAAGCGCAGCTGTGAAGCTGGCGACAAAGAGGGCCGCCGTGGCCGGCAGCCAAATTCTCCGCAATAGATAGCGCCCCGCCGCAGCAAACTCACACAAGTCTCCACTCGGAATTCTCATCATCGCCTCACTTTGAATTTTTCCTGGCACCAGACCGACCGCTGCACCATGTGACGGGCAATGCGCAACAAACGTTTCAGCCGTTTTAAGGCATGCCCGTTTCATGCACGCCCAAAAAAGAACCGGGGTAGCATAATGCTTTCTTGGCTGGGAGGGAAGAATGACGAATGGTGCAAGTCTTCAGAAAACCGTGCTCATCACAGGAGCAACTGACGGTTTGGGTCGCGCTACGGCAGTGTTGCTCGCTCAGCGCGGCTACCGCGTTTTCGCCGCCGGACGTTCGGTGGAAAAACGCGCGCAACTCGACGCGCTGGCTCAAGAGCAAAAACTGCCCCTCGAAACGCTCGAACTCGACGTCTGCGATGACACCTCTGTCCGGCAAGGGGTGGCCGCCGTTCTCGCCAAAGCCGGGGCCATCGACGTCCTCTTCAACAATGCCGGCGTCAATTTCTCCGCTGCCGTCGAAGACCTGCGCATGGAAGATTGGCGGCGCCAGTTCGAAACGAATTTCTTCGGCGTATTACGCGTAACCCAAGCCGTGGTGCCGCACATGCGCGAACGAAAGCGCGGGCGCATTGTCATGATGAGCTCCGTCTCCGGTTTTGTGACCGCGCCGACGCAAGGCGCGTACAGTAGCAGCAAGTTCGCGCTCGAGGCCATGAGCAACGCACTGCGTCTCGAACTCTATCCCTTTGGCGTGCAGGTAATCCTGATCGAGCCGGGCTACATCGTCACCGGCATTCAGCAAGCAGCGTCGGAGCTCTCCAAACCTTACCTGGACAAAATGAGTAACGGCCCTTACGCCCACCTGTATTCGCGATTTCTTGCTAGCGTCACCGGCGCTCGCGCAAAATCTGGAACGACTCCCGAAGATTGCGCGCGAATCGTACTGCGCGCGATAGAAGCGCCAAATCCGAAGACTCGCTATCTGGTCACCGGGTTAGCCGTCGTCGCGAAATGGTGCAGACGCCTATTGTCAGACCGAATGGTGGACGCGATCTTTCGCCGCAGATTCGGAATTGTCCGCGAGAGCTGACGAGCGGATCGCTGATCGACCTAGCCAGAGCAGGGCAACCAACGCAACCAACAGCGTCTCTAAGGATTCGATATCTGGAAGGAAAGGCTGTTTTCTCGCAGCTCCTGCCACTTTTTGGACCAAGCCTCATGAATCGGGCTCTCCGCATAGTCGGCAGCCGCCTCGGCACTGGTGAACTCGATGGCGTAAACGCCGCTGAAATCCTTCACCTGATTGCGTTCAGTCTTCAGCCATACATTCTTGATGCCAGGAATTTTTCCCGCCATCTCTTTGATCCCGTTGATGGCCACTTCCCGGTCATTGTTCGAAGTAGCGTCCTTAAACTTGTAGATCACGACATGCAGCACGGTTTTCGGCTGGCCGAACCGGTTTTGTCCCGCCACGCTTCGGGCATGCAGCGAACCCGCTGCGATTCCCGCAATAAACAATCCTGCGCACAAAGCAATCTGCGCCACGCGCTTCCTCGTTGATGTCACGTCGTCCTCCCGTCGTTGCTACCCAGCCAGTCTATGAAAAGCGTATGGGCCAAGCAACCTGCCGGGATATTCGCTCAAGCCCTCGCCTGCAAACTGTTTGACGGCTCTGCGCTGCGACCGTTACGCTGCCTACTCAGCTTTCTTGAGGATGCAATGGACTTTTCGCCTGGCGAATCATCATCGGAACAGACGCAGCCGGGAAATCTTCCGCCGCTTCCTCAGCTCTGGGTTGGCTATCTTTTGGGATTTGCCACCGTTATTGCGGAGTTGGTCGCCGCTTCGTTGAACCCCGAGATGGCTAAGACCGCTTTTCTAATTCCACCTTTATATCTTTTCCTGCTGCTGTTGGTTGGCTGGGTCTACTGGCTCGTTTGTGTGTATCGGTATCACGAAGTCATGCAGCGGATACCCGGATGGAAGCATCCGATTTCGCCGGCACGTGCCGTTGGTTTTCATTTCCTTCTGGGCTACAACCTCTACTGGTTTTACAAATGGCCGCGAGAGATCGCAATGTTCGTGAATTGGAGGTTCGGGAAGCCCGTCATGAGGCCTCGAATGGTGGGCCTTATGTTTTTAGTGGCATACGTCCTACGCATTTTGTTTGATCCCGGACTCGGTCTGATCATGCTTTTTCTGGCGGCCTCGTACCTCTCAGGCTGCCTTCGCAGGGCCTTTGCTTTGCCGTCCACGCCAACTGTAAGCACGCCGAGTTCTACAGAATGACCTGCACAAGGAGCTAAGAATGTTTCGACGGAAGCAATGGATGACTCTTATCATTACGCTTTTGAGTCTTGTGCCATTTGGCCCCGCGCAAGCCCAGGAAGATACAAAGCAGCAATCGCGCGAGATTTTCAAAGAGCTCATCGAAATGAATACGACGGATTCCGTTGGCAACGTGACAACGGCGGCAGAAGCTCTGGCCAAGCGGCTGCGCGACGCGGGTTTCCCAGAGCAAGATGTCATCGTCGCCGGACCTAACGACCACAAGAAGAATCTCATCGCGCGTTTGCATGGCACCGGCCAGCAGAAACCAATCCTGTTTCTCGCACACCTGGACGTTGTCGAAGCGCGACGCGAAGACTGGACCACCGATCCCTTTCAATTTGTAGAAAAAGACGGCTATTTCTATGGCCGCGGCACCGTGGACATCAAAGACGGCGCTGCAATTCTGGTTGAAAATTTTATCCGCATGAAAAAAGCTGGTCTCGCGCTTAACCGCGATCTGATCCTCGCGCTCACCGCCGATGAAGAAGGAGGCAATTTCAATGGCGTCGAATGGCTGCTCAAGCATCATCGCGATTGGATTGACGCCGAGTATTGCATAAACCTCGATGGCGGAGATTTCATGAGCGACAAGGGCAAGAAGATTTATGGTGCAGTGCAAGCCAGTGAAAAGGTCTACGCCGATTTTCAGCTCGAGGTGAAGAATCCGGGAGGCCACAGCTCACGACCAACGCGTGATAACGCCATTTATCATCTGTCCGAGGGGCTAGCCAAACTTTCAAAATTCAATTTCCCCGTGGAACTGAACGAAATCACGCGCTCGATGCTTGAAAAGAGTGCCGCCATCGAAGGTGGTCCTCTGGCCAAGGAGATGAAAGCTGCCGCGCAGCCTTCCCCAGATGCAGCAGTGCTGGTTCGGCTCTCAGAAAACGAATTTTACAATGCGATTCTTCGTACCACTTGCGTAGCTACCATGCTCTCTGGAGGGCACGCTCCCAACGCGCTGCCACAAACCGCGCGCGCCAATGTAAATTGCCGCATCCTCCCGGGCGAAGATCCCAACAAAATAAAAGACACCTTGGTCAGGGTGGTGGACGACCCTCAAATCAAAGTGAGCTTCGTCGAGCAGCGTGACGCCGACGGCAATCTCACCCCGCCGGAACTTGTCCCTCCTTCTCCGCTTCGCCCGGACCTGATGAAAGCCGTCGAAACCTCTGCCGCTAGCGTCTGGGGCCCGCTTCCCATCATGCCCGTGATGGACACAGGAGCCTCGGACGGACGCTTTTTGCGCATGGCCGGTATCCCGACCTATGGCATCGCTGGCGTGTTCCTGGATATCGACAATCGCAGGGCCCATGGCCAGGACGAGCGCGTAAGAGTCCAGGATTTTTACGATGGCGTGGAATTCAACTTCAGACTCATGCAGGCAGTCGCCGCGGGCAAGTAGTCTTGCCGATTCGCAAAAGAAAATGGCCCAGTGAAGATGTCTTCACCGGGCCAAATTTGTCCAGCCTCAAAATCTACTGGTTGTCTGGTTTGTTAGGCGCGTCAGCGGCCTTCGGATCAGCCGGCGTGGCAACGCTAGCCGCGATCGGCTTTCCGGTGTCACTGCCGAAACGGGTTAGGTAAGGCATGAAGGGCGTCACCTCGAACGGCATCTTCTCGCGCTCGGCGACGGTGCCTACTGGCTTGCTCTTAATCATCGTCAGATTGTCGTTCCAAGGATCCAGCTTCACGCGGCCGCCAATTGGCAATGCCGCAATCATTTGTGGATTCTGTTTTGGGTCAACCGGGGTCGATGACTTCAGATCGCCGATCACCGGTACTCGGTTTCCGAGGTGCGGGCTGACAAGGTTTGGAATTTCTTTCTGGCGTGCGGCGAGTGCAGAAAGGAAAAGGCCAGCGTTCCCAAGCTGATTCTTGTAAGGAGAATTGTTCAGTAGCTTGATGGCTTCAGTGTTTGCTGCACTTTCTTCATCCGGCGTACGTGCAAAACCAAAGTGGCGGAACGTTTCCTTGTCATCGACCAGCAACTGATCGAAGAAGGCAAAGTTTGAATCCATGCGGTGGCCAAGAATAACGTGGCTCAACTCATGCGCGATAATGGTGGCGAGGCTCGCTTCATCTGGCAGCACATCAATGAGCCCGCGGCTCAGCACGATGGTATGGCCTAGCGTGTAGGATTCCAGCGTCGAGGTCATCATCACGCGGCACCGCACTTCGGGCTCTACATCGATATTGTTTGTGACTTCCAGGTTGTTCACCACCGTGTCGAGAACTTTATCGACTTCACCTTTCGGCGCAATCAATCCGATGCGCTCAAGGCGGTCGATTACGTTGTCTTCGGCTTGATGATCCCAGGAGCGCTGTGCCTGGATTGGCGTCAAGTCATTGGCTGTCTTCGTATCGTCCTGCACGGGAGTCTCGACCAGAATCTTGCTGAGTTCTTGCTCCTGCTGCGCATGGCCGAGGTTATAACCCCAAAGCCGCGTCTGCGCCTTGAAGTCGAGTTTCTTGCTCATCGCGTAGTGCAGATCTTTTTCTTCGCTGTAAATAAACGACGGCAACCACATTCCCGGCTGCACGTTCGTCCGCCAGCTATCAAAATGGAAGTACCAGCTCGAGTGGCCGCCGCCGCTATAGGCGCCGTTGAAGCGCACGATGTTGTAGTCCTGGTCTTCGACCCAGATACGCCCAAGGAACCGGCCCTTGCCGGACTTTTCCTGGGGAGAGACGTCGAACACCAGGCAGCGCACTTCGCCGAGAAATTCGCGCCGCACATAGTCAAACTTGTAGTGCTGTTTGTCGAATCCATTCGTGTCGATGAAAATCATCTGCAGGAAACCGTCCGGAAGGAACTGCATCGCGAACGAAAAGAAATTTCCCACCGACCCAAAGATTTTCTTGCCCTTGCTCTCGCTGTCGTTCAAGGACACTAGCGAAACGCCCTTCGCGAAATCGGCGCGCCCCAGGAAGTACTTGTCTCCCGCGGGCACATAGCCGAGATCCTTGTCGGGCTTCAGGTTCTGAATATACGTCTCCACCAGCGGTGAATACTGCCGAATCTGCTGGTCGAGGCGGTTTTCGTTCGTGATCACACGGTCGATCACTTGATCCATCGTCCGCGCCTGCTGCGGTTCTGCCGCCGCTGCGCTGGCAATGGTCCCGGATCCACCCAAAACGAATCCGAGGACAACTATAGCTAGCTTACGCATTTCTCTCTCCCCTCAGTCCGCGCGGCGGAATTCAATCCGCACGCGCGCCGGAAAATCTACCGGCTGGCCATCACGCTTAGCCGGTTTGAATTTGATCTGTTGGGCCGCACGGACCGCAGCCTCATCGAGGCCATGGCCCAATCCGCTTACAACGTGATTTATTTGCATCGTTCCATTCGAGAGGAACACCACATCAATCACCACGTCGCCTTCTAACTTAAGACTACGCCCTTCGGCTGTGTACTCCGGCTTGGGCTTTTCCAAAATATCAACAGGTGTGTCCGCCGGTCCTCCGGCCGCCACTTTCTTCTTGGGCGCATCCGTCACCGTTTGGTCTCCGAATCCGGAAGATTGCACTGTCCCTTGCTTGCCACCGCTCGGCGGCGGGTTCGCAATCCCGTTTCCGAATCCCGTGCTTGCCACTGTTCCTTTAATACCTTTGTCGCCGCCGGTGCCGTTGCCATACCCCGGCCCGCCAGGCAGAGCAGGCGAACCCTGACGGTTCACAGTCGTCGCGTGATTCGGGTCGCCCTTGCCAGCCATCCCGTTCGGATCGCCAAAGCCGCCGGTTTGCACCTTATCCACCGGCGCCTTCACCGTTGCCGGCGCAGCGCTTCCGGAATCCATATTATTCAACTTCACGTCTTCTTTAGGCTTCTTCGGCCCATTGTTCGTCGTATCGATTTTCGCTGCCTCGAGATGAGCCTGCATCTCCGGCGCCAGCGCTTCTACTTTTTGCACCTTGGGCACGACAGCCTTCGGAACTTCGAAGATGTGAGGTTTTTTAGGATCCAGCTTTATAGGTTCCACCACTTCCGGTTTCGGAGGAGGCGGCGCTTTCGCCTTCACTACCTTTGCAGGTGGCGGGGGCGGCGGTGCCACAGGAATCTCTGTCAAAGGTGTAGCTAACTCCACATTTTGAAAGTGCAGTGCAGTTTTCAACTGGTCCGGATAAATCAGCGGTATAAGCACGCAAAAAATCAGCAAAGCAAGTTGGACTCCCGCGCTAACGCCTATCCTGCTCCAGCGAGGTTTCGAGTCTGGCAGTAATGCGAGCCGAGCGGCGATGGGCTTCGTACCGATGGCCGTCTTCCAGGCGTCTGGGTTAGTGGAACGACGCCGGTCAGCGTCCAATCCGACGCCTAGCCGCGTCGTACTCCGTGGTGGATCTACAATCATCGTTGTCATCCGCTGCCGCCTCGATAAGTTTCTTTCTTGGGAAATTCGGACATTAGAAAGGCCCTGCATTCCCAAGTTCGCCAGTTTTTTCAAATCCTGCGTTGTTCAAGTACTAGGGTACTTACGGGGCTGAGGGTGGCCTAATAGGACTTTCGTACTAGCGTCGCGAAGTCGCTAATGGTCCCGCGAGCGCACGGTTTGCACCCAATCTGCTAACCCGGCGAGGCGGTTCTTGTTGCGGGGTGGAGGCGCAACCTGTATAGGATACCGCAATCATGCCCTATGGGGTCTGTACTTTTACTTACAGGTCCTCTCGAGCTGGATTAAGCTCATAGATGCCGAGGATACCCAGCGTGTTGGATGCTCTGCCATACTGGGAACACTTGAATTCCCCATGAAACAAGAGCCCCTAGACCGCTCCCAAGCCAGCAAGCCTGCCGCCCGCAGGGGAGCAGCACAATCGCTGGTGGCGTCCCCGGCCAAAATCGAATGGTTCTATGCGGAGTCCAAAGCCGGCCGTTGGGGACTCTCCCGCGAGCGATTTACTGCTTCTCTAGAGCGCAGCACAGAGAAACGGCTTGCCAGCGGAGCCCTGGCGCCCGAGAAGCTCGAGGAATATCTCTCTACTCTCCATTTGGAGGACCTGGCCCTCGCCGCCGCCTGCATGGAAAATTGCGAACCCGCGTGGGAGCATTTCGTTCGCGAGTATCGCGGTTACTTGCGCGCCGCAGCATCCGCGGTGCTCCGCTGCAGCTCGGCTTCACCGGAAGCCTGCGATCTCGCTGACTCTCTTTTCGCCGAGCTCTATGGCCTAACGGACGGCGCCCGTCGCGAGCGTTCTCTTTTCCGCTATTTCCACGGCCGCAGCTCGCTCAAGACCTGGCTTCGCGCCGTTCTTGCCCAGCGTCATATTGACGCCATCCGCGCCGGGCGCCGCTTCGAATCCCTCGATGACGACGAGGCAAAGCCCACCGCGCATAAAATTTCGTCCACCGTTTCCGTTCAGCCTGCTGATCCCAATCGCGAACGGTACATTGCTCTCTTCGTCCGCGCCCTTCAAGCGGCTCTCACAACTCTCGATCCGAGGGATGAACAACGTCTCCGCCTTTACTACGCTAAAGAGCAAACCCTCGCCGAAATCGGCCGGCAAGTCGGCGAGCACGAGTCCAGCGTCTCCCGCAATCTCGACCGCATTCGCCTCGCTCTTCGGCGCACTATTGAAGAAACTCTTCGCAAAGGCTGCCCCGCCGTCAACGGTTTCGCCGCCGAACTCGGCCTCAGTGACGCCCAAATCTCTCTCTGTTTTGAGTACGCCTCCGCGGACGCCTCCTTTGATCTCGAAAAACTCTTGGACCGCCGAAACCCATCGAGCCCCGCACCCGGGAGGCCCGGTCCATGAAATTTCGCTCCTTCAACCCGCTATGCAAGAACCCAGCCAGCCCTCGTTCTAAGAAAGGAGAAGACCATGGCGCCTGACGATCGCGACCGCACCTTTGAAAAAGCGCTCGCGCGCCATCTTCGGTCCGCGGCCAGTTCTGGCACGGATGGGAACGTCCCCGCTGGAACGCCACTCGAACGCTCCATCGATCCTCTAGTCGAACTTTGTCCCGATGCCGAAATTCTGGCGGCCTATCACCATGGCTCGCTCTCTTCTGAAGAACGCAATCTGTGGAAACAGCATGTCGTGGGCTGCGATAGTTGCCAGCTTGTTCTCGCCCATCTCGCAACTCCCCTCGACATTCCTGTCAATTTGGAAACCAGCGAAAACCTTTCGGTGCTGAAGCAGCCTGTTGCTGCTGGTAGAGCTGCCTCACCTGCGCGCGCCGCTCGTCCAAGTCCTCTACACAGTTTGCGATGGCTCTGGCTTATTCCTGTCGGCGCCATCGCCGCTGGCCTGATCGCTTTAGTTTCCATAAAAACACCAAAGCCTTTGCCGGCCGCGCCGTCAAAGGCCGTAGAAGTTGCGGAAAATACGCAGCCGCAGGGCGTCGCACCCTCCTCGAGTGCTACGCGCGTCACCCCCAGCGAAGCCAGGGAGAACGAACGCAAGGAGAATCTAGCCGCCGCTCCATCTGACGCCGGCGCCGCATCGGCAAATCGCGATCTCGCTTCCAATCAACTTCAAAACCAAACCCAGCTAAACCAACTACCCCCGTTTCAGCCTTCGGGGAAATCCGCTCACGGGCCTTCTTTGAGCCAGCAAAAGCAAGAACAGCAACAAACTATGCGCGCCGCTCCGGGTAACGCTGGAGCCCTGCTTAATAAGAAGCTCGATGCGCAGATCTCTCCCAAAACTGGAGACTCACTAGAAGAAATCCAGCGTCCGCAAGCCCCGCCGCCTCCTCCGCCAGCGCCACCTTCGCTTTCTGCGCCCAGCTTTGTCGCAGATGGCACCGTTACGCCATCCCCCGCGAGTAAATCGGATTCCGTCGGTGGCGTTGCGCCGGCCGCACCTGCGCCAGCTACCGCTTCCGCATCAAATGTACCGGCGGCCAAAACTAACGTAGCCAACGCGGAAACAAATCTAACAATGACAGAATCCGTCGAAGTTTCCACCGATCGGAAGACCTCATCGAATGGACGCGCCATGCTCCGCGCCGCCGCTCTCCAGAATCCTCACGTCTTTTGGGCTCCCGGCGCAAAGCAAGCTTGGCGCGTCGGTCCAGCCGGCTCTCTGGAATATTCCAAAGATAAAGGTGTGAATTGGACGCAACAGATCAGCGGCGTTTACACCGATCTCCTCGCTGGTTCCGCGCCCTCGGCAAAAGTCTGTTGGATCGTCGGCGCTTCCGGAACCATCCTGCGCACCACCGATGGCGGCACTCACTGGACTAAATTGGACTCGCCAGTCACAAACGACGTCACGGGTATTCGCGCCACCGACGCCCTCCACGCGCAAATCTGGCTTGCACCCGACAAACAGACAGCGCTCATCAAGTCCTATCAAACCGCCGATGGTGGAGTGACCTGGTCCTCAGCCCCCACCGACCACTAACTCCTGTAACTCCTGCAATTCAATCGATATTACTTGTAGTGGCGCAGCATGCTGCGCCCAATGCTCCAAAGAATCGACTTGGAGTGCGGCTGCTCTGCTGCCGCTTTTCTCTGTGCCTCGCTCGCACCACTCCACATTTTGCGACGCTAGTACGCCTGGCGAGACCACGTAGTACACCGCAAGCATCCACTCACCCTTCCTGCAAGAAATTCTCGCTCCTCCGTTCTAAGCTGGAAGCGAAATCTTGAATGAGGTGATTATCATGGAATTCCGCAAATCAAAAGTGCAACGCCGCCTGCCCTGGATTCTCGCCGGCACGGTGGCGCTGATGGCCGCTGCCGCACTTGTTTATCCTTCGTTTCTCAGGCAGCAAGTCTTTGCCGCGCAAGATAAAGAAGCTCCTCGCGCCACGGCCTCAGATCAAT
>Ga0210388_10000611_pt1 | contig 28646 bp, 20 predicted proteins | sample IncBWC19OmetaG_FD_155485 | JGI IMG/M metagenome (GOLD analysis project Ga0210388, IMG submission 155485) | Forest soil microbial communities from Barre Woods Harvard Forest LTER site, Petersham, Massachusetts, United States - Inc-BW-C-19-O ...
GATAGAACGTGGCGTTGGTTTGAGCCAATCCAGAAGGAAGATTTGCTGGTGCCCCGGCGCACTGCAGCGCCAGGTATAGCTCTGTAGCGCCCAATTCCATGTCGTCGGACCACACTGTTTCCGGATAACCGTCAAACGGAATGATGGTCAGCAAACAGCCCGACGTACAGGTGCCGCCATTTACCGATGGCGCAGGCTCCGCAAAAGATGTATCGGCGAGCGCGAAAATATCTTCGGCATTCTTGAGACATTGATTCGCGAGAGCTGGCTGCGAGTTGCGGTTTAACTGATAGCAGACGGCAAAGTCCGCGGCCAATCGGCCTGCCAGGTTGGGGCTGATAGGCGAACCCGCCGGTCCGGCCACGAACACCGGACGGTGGCAGATGAAGGTTGCGTCGGCGCTGCAGCCGTCCCAGTTGTCGTCAGCTTGCGGCAAACGCCAGATGTCGTAATCGCTGAGATAGCTGAAATTCAGCCAATCCTGGCTATTCGCGACTTGGTAATAAAGGGTGCGCGAGGTGTCGTCCCACATCTTCATGAGAAAGTGGATGCCGAATTCAGCTTCGTCCGAGAAATCGGATGACGATGGCGCACCCGCCGCGTTTCCCGAATACGAAATAGAAGCCGGCGGCGCGGGCGGATTCTTCGGCGCGCCGGGCCCCATCTGGTTGGGGAAATCTCGAATGCCGATCTCTTGCAGCGCGACAGTGTAGCTGATCGTCTCCACGTATTTCATATAGTCGCCCGCGTCCCACCAGCCGCCGGATGCGTCGATCACTTTTCCCGTGGACGTCAGCGGCGTTCCGGTAGTGGTAATCAAATCGTCGGCGTTCAGCGGCGGAGTTTGATAAACGGTCGCGCTCTGGTCATGGAGATGGCCGGGCGCGCTACGGAGCGCGTTGGGGATATAATTCGGGCCGTCGCGCTCCGTCTCATAAAAGAATTTCGTGTTCAACAGCAAGCCTGGATAAAGCAGCGCGGGCGCGTCCACCGCAAAAACGGGTGAAGTGGCTTCAGGATGGCCGGGGATGGAGATGGTGTAGGTATCGCCTCCGGGGACCGTGAAATCGAGCGCATAGATATTGTAGGTTAGGTTGGAACTGTTGCTCCAGGTGCCGAGCATCGCGCCAATGGGCGCGGTGACCACGGTCGCTCCAGCCGAGTTCACTACATCGAAACTGGTGGACGAGACTCCAGCTTTAGACATCAGATAAGCGCGGAAGGGGCCCTTGCCGGTTTCATATCCAACCTGGCTCACCCGCACATACACGGATTCTGCCCAGGCCAGTGGGACCGTGAGCAGCAGGGCGGCGATGGCGAAAATATTGCGGCGATTCATGCCGCGAGTATACACCGTGGGACAGGCGTCCGGCTGGTCTAAATAGGCGAGCCTAAGGCTTGTCCCACTTCCCCGCGATCGGCTCACCCTCGCTTGGGATTTCGAACATTTCGCCACCGGTATGTACCATCATCGTGCCCGGCCCTAATGGCCTGCCGCTGTTTACGAAAAAAACTGCGCCGTCCGTGGATTCTCCCGAGCCCAGCTTGGTGGAAACCAGAGCGATGGCCGCGGCCGCCGCTCCTGCCTTGAATCTGAGCGGCATCCCTACCGCTAATGCGTCCTCGCGCCGCCGTTCGTAGCCGTTGCTGGTTTGCATCTTGATGTTTCCGTAAAGCTGGTTTTCATAGGTGGTCACCAGCTTGATGACGTCATGACGGCTGGCTTTGGCCAACAACGAATTCACCACCGCGATGGCGGGCGTGGCAGGCAATTCGCTTCCCTCCTGCCTGCGATAAGTGAAATCCTCGGGCTTCACCGTCCAGGAAACGGGCGAGCCATTGGAAATGGAAACTTGGACGATGGAATAATCTCGTACGTGCGGCGGCAGATAGGCGAACATCACCGTGACGCCGCCCTTGGTCAAGGTCTTGTAGTGCAGCCCGTTCGATTCAAAATCAATCACCTGTGCTTGCAGCAGTGTGCACACGGCCAGCCCCAGGAGCGAGCGCAACCTCATAATTCTATGATAGACCGTTGCCAAAAACCGAGTAGTGGGTCAGGTTGTTAACCTGCGCGCCGATCGCCAATCGGCGCAAAAAGCGCGGGTTAGCAACCCGCGCGCAGGATGCCATCCTGCCCCACAACCAAACTGACCCACTACCGTAAACCGAGCCGCGACCGGAAGGGAGCGTGAGCCCTGTCGTGGTGGCGTTTCGTGCCGGGTCGCGGCTCGGCTAGCGCGTGGACGTTTCGGTCTTGTGATAGTTGGGATAGGCTGGCCGCTTGGGCTGCGGCACCGGATGCGCGGCCAGCTCTTCCATTACAACTTGGACCGCCTTCTCCAATTGCGGATCGTGACCTTCGCGAACAGCCTCCGGATCCATGTCCACTTCAAAATCCGGAGTGATCCCGTGATTCTCCACTTCCCATTCGCCATTCGGATTCCACACGCCGGAACTGGGCGCCGTCGCGAAACCACCGTCCATCAATTCCGGTGCGACGGCCCTGCCCACCAATCCGCCCCAGGTCCGCTTTCCGATCAGCTTGCCGACGCCGGCCCGGTGAAAATACCATGGCATGGCATCGCCGCCCGAACCCGCGAATTCATTGATGATCATCACCTTCGGTCCGAAGATGGCGCCTTGCGGCTCCGCTTCATCCGCTCCGTCGCGCGTGGCCACCAGGCTCAGCAGCGGGCGTTGCAGATATTCTATGATGTCGGTGGCCAATGCACCGCCGGCGTTGAAGCGTTCGTCCACGATGGCTGCTTCTTTGCCCACTTGCGCGAAGAAGTACCGGTTGAAATTGATATATCCGCCTGTCGCTGTATCGGGCATGTAGATATACGCCACGCGTCCATCGGTCATCTGATCCACCTTGCGCCGGTTGTCCTCAATCCACGCCAGATTCCGCAGCCGCGCTTCATCGGAAACGGGGACCACGGTGACTTCGCGAGCGCCTGCGCCGGACGTATCCCGACCAACTTTCAAAAGCACGGACTTCCCTGAAGTATTTTCGAAGAAGCTGTAGATGTCATCGCTGGAATGCAGTTCCTGGCCATTGACGGCCAGCAGATATTCGCCCGCCACCACGTTGACTCCAGGTTGCGTTAGGGGAGCTTTAAGTTGTGGATTCCAGTTCTCGCCATTATAGACGCGCGCGAAACGATAGCGGCCGTTTTCGATGGTGTAGTCGGCGCCAAGCAATCCGGTGGGCACATGTTTTACTTCCGGCGAGTCGCCGCCGCCCGCGCTGAGATGGCCGATGGTGAGTTCGCCCAGCATTTCCTGAAATAGATGATTCAGTTCGTTGCGCGAGCTGATGGATTCCAGATAGGGCTGATATTTCTTTTCCGCGGCCTGCAGATTGAGCCCGTGATAGTTGGGGTCGTAAAAGAAATCGCGTTCGATGCGCCACACCTCGTGATACATCTGCTTCCACTCCTCGCGTGGATCCACGCGAACCTGGATACCTTCCGTCTTCAGCGTGCTGTCACTCGCGGGATTTGCTGGAGGCGGAGTTGGCGGCGCGCCGGAACCGGTAGCCATCGGTTTGGGCGCCGCGATCACCCAACGCTCGCCCTGCCGGTATAGCATCTTGTCACCATTCTGCGAGATCTCGAAAGTGCCAACTCCCCCGATGGCGACATCCGATTTTCGCGTCTTCAGATCGAACCGATGCACCGCCAACTCCAGCGGACCCGTCTGCGTTCCCGGTATCGGCGTAGGAGCTTCAATAGCAAATAGCACACCGGCCTTGCCAATCTGGAGGCCCACGTAACGGCGAGGCGGCAGTGGCAGCGCGAGAATTCGCTGGCTGATGTTGTCGAAGTCAATCTGGACCGTCACATCTGCCGGCTTCTCGGCTGGTTTCTTGTCCTCGTCCTTTTTGTCAGCCGTTTTTGCATCGTCCGCCTTCTTGTCAGCCTTTTCCTCATCGCTCTCGGGCGCCAGCGGCGAAGCCAGGCTTTTCGCGAGGACAGTCACGTAGACGCTTCGGCTCACCGGCCTTGAGAAGCTGTGAATATCCGGTTCGAGCGATGCCCCCGCGTCGGTGCTGGCGGTGAAATAGAGATATTTCCCGTCTTTGTCGAACGCCGGATAGCGGCAGTCGCTCATGCCGTCGGTCACCTGCGTTGCTTTTTCATCGGCCAGCGAAAAGACATGAATCGCAGCCATGTGATTTTGGAGGCGCCGCGCGTATGCCAGCCATTTGCTGTCAGGGGACCAGACCGGCGTCAGATCGCCCCCACCGGCCCAGGTCCAATACAAATCTTTGTCCACCTTCACCGGCTTCTTCTGTTCCACGTCGATGTACCAGATGGTGAGATGACTGTCGACGTAAGCGATCTTTTTGCTGTCGGGCGACCACCGCGGCGTGAAGTAGAAACCTGGTTTGTCGCCCAAGACGATCTTCTTTACTTCCCCCAACCCACTCTGCGGCGCGAGATGCAGTGCGTATTCGCCCGATTCGTCGGAGAAGTAGGCGATGGTTTTGCCATCGGGCGACCAGGCCGGATCGCGCTCCATCACGCCGGTTGTGTTGGTGAGGTTGCGAACGTCGCCTTTTTCCGCCGGTACGGTGAGGATTTCTCCGTGCGCTTCAAACACCGCGCGCGCTCCCGTGGGTGAAATGTGAGCGTTGCGCAGGCGCTTGCTCACATCTTCGAAATGTTCGCGAGTTTCCACCAGATCGCCCGAAACGTGCACGTTCACCTGCCTGCTCTTGCCGGATTTCAGATCGAACAAATTGAGCGAGCCGAATTGTTCGTAGACGATGGCGCCCGGACCCTCCGACGCAGACTTCAGATCCAGGTTCTGATTTTCCAGCGCCTGCTTTACTTGCTTGGAGCGTGGGTCATAGGAAAAAAGCGAGACCGGACCATTGCGGTCCGACAGAAAGTAGATTTTATCGCCCACCCACATGGGGTTGTAATCGTTGGAGCCTTCACGCGGGATTTTTTCCGTGTGGCCATTGGCCAGCGTCACGATCCAGATGGGCGTGGCTTCGCCGCCGCGGTATCGTTTCCAGGCAGTGAACGCGCGCCCGATGGGCACGTATGCAAGGTGTTGTCCGTCAGGTGAGTAAGAGCCTTCAAATCCCATGGGGAGCGGCAGCTTGTCGGCAAGGCCGCCGGCGCCGGGCGCCACGGTAAACAGCTCGGAATAGCGCGAGAAGCTGCTGCGCGGCGAAGTGAACAGGATTCGCGATCCATCGGGAGTCCATCCCAGCACGACGTCGGGCGAGGGATGGAACGTAACCCGCTTGGGCACGCCGCCCGAGGCGGGCATGGTGAAGACGTCCACGTTGCCGTCGTATTCCGCGGTGAAAGCTATCTGCGAACCATCGGGAGAAAACTTGGGGTTCGTTTTCGTGCCGCCGCCGGCGGTGAGCTGCTTGGCTTCGCCTCCCTCGCGCGGAACGCTCCACAGCTCATCCGCGTAGACGAAGACGATTGCCGTTCGACTCAAGGTTGGCTTTTCGAGCAACTCCGCGGAACAGGTGGTAGTTGCAAACAGGGCAGCGGCGGCCAGCGTGAAACGGTGCATGGGCGAAGTATAGCGCTGGGTGGGGGCTGGCGGCTAGGGGCTGGGGACTGGTGAAATGTCGATTACTGCACTGCGATTGTGGATGCCTCGGATGTTCGACTACCGATTGTGATGGTGATCGGATATGTTCCGGGAGAGAGCGCGGCGGGTACCGTCACGTTGATTTGGTAAAGTCCGGCGAAGCCCGGGGCCAGGCCGCTGAATGAGACTGCGGCGTTTACCCCGCCAATTGCTGCCGTTACTGGAGCGATAGTTTTCGCCAGCGGGATGGCCGTCGCGGGGTCGCCGCTGACCGGCTGATTGGTTACTGGACCCAGGCCGTTGGCCCAAAGGGAAATCGTCTCACCCGGTTGCGCGGCAGCCGGCTGCCCGAAGAATGCCGGCGCGTAGGCGGCCAGCGGAAGCGTGTACAAATTCCCGTACGCGTAGCCTCCATTGGGCGAACTCATGGTCACCTTGACCTGCGCCGCGCTTTGTCCCTGCAGCTCCCAGGGAACCTGCGCGTTCACTTGGCTCTCCGAAACATAAATCAAATGTCCCGGCACGCTGATTTTGGCGCTGGGGACATCGAAGCTCACCAGGACAGAATCCAAGGCCAGCGGGAGCATCGCGGATGGCGTGGTATCGGTGACGGTGCTCAACGAACCTCCGAAAATACTGATATACGAACCGGGCGCCACCGGCTTTCCAGCTTCGAAACTCGCCGCGTCCACAATTTGAGTGATGTTGGGACGTGGAAGCACCATACCTAGAAAATCCCAATCGAGACCCAGCCCCGTGACATTGAAATCGTACTTGCCGGGCTGATTTCCGAGAATGGCCTGCGCGCTGGCGATGCCATAAGAATTTGTTTTCGCATCGGCATTTTGAACGGTCCCCCCGGTTGCTGTGAAAGTCACCGGCACGCCGGCAATGGGCAGGCCGAACTGATCCGTCAACTCCACGCCGATAGGTCCGATATTTTGCCCCACGCCTCCGTCGCCGCCACCATTCACCTGGATCAGATTGACCGGATAGCCGGCGCTAGCCAGAAAAAGATACGGAACACGCAATGGAAAAGTCCCGCCTTGAATGGTGACGGCGCCGAAATACATTCCTGGCGCGGGTACGCCACCGGAAAGGACGGCGTTCACTGTTGCAGATGCGCCGGGCGCCAAGGTGATGCTTGCGGCATCCAGCGTGACGCGGGTACTCGTGGCCGACGCGGCTTCCACCACCGCTAGTGCCAGATTGACGCTGGATGAGCCGGTGTTGGTAACTTGGAGCGGCGTGGTGATCGGCGTCGCGGTTACCAGACCAAAGGAAAGCGTGGGAGGGTTGACGGTGATGGGTGAGGCCACTGCCGCTCCGGCGTCCAGCTTGCCGCCTCCGAGCGACGGAACGCCCGCGGGATTTCCTGTTTCATCCACCGAGACATCCTGCGAAGCCGTATTCACCAAAGCCGACTTGATCTGCGCGGCGGTGAACTGCGGGTGAGCCTGCTTCACCAGCGCCGCTGCGCCGGCGATCAATGGTGTCGCAAAACTGGTCCCGGAACCTGCCGCATAGCCATTGGCGCTGTACAGTTCGCCCAATGGATCGTAGGATTGCGCCGCCATGTACATGTTCGCGGAGTTCATCGCGCTACCGCCGACAGCCACCAGATCGGGCTTCAGGCCGTTCGTTCCCAGGCTCGGCCCCAGTGAGGAAAATGAAGCCAGCAAATTGAACGGCGATGTGCTTTGTTCGAACGCGGACGGATCCATCAGCACCGTGTGCCCGCTATTCGCATCGATGAACGATTTCAGCGCCAGGCCGTCCACGTTTGAAATCATGATGACGGGCTTCGTTGTGAAGAAGAGATTATCGGGCGCGATCAACGGCGACTGGTCGTCCATATAAAAAATCACACCGGCCGCGCCGGCATCTTCGGCATTTCCGGCCTTGTCCAGAAAATCGCATGTCCCATTTTCGATGAGAGCGAAGGCCCCGTTGAGCGAACCCGCCGGCAGCGCCGCGCAAGCGAAGCCGTCGTCGCCCAGCTGCGCCACGTCCAGCAGCGGAGCGGCCACTGCGCCCGGCGGAACAGGCGCGTCTCCGAAAAGGCCCACGATCTGGCGCAAATTCGATGGCGCTGCAGGTCCTGGCACTTCAACTCCCTCCGACATGAAGTGCGAGTTCGTGGTGGCGCCCACTTCGATGGCCGATGGCGCATCGCCCGGAGATTCCACGGTGCCGAATGCCGGCGCGTTGATCGATTGCCCGATGGCATTGTTGCCGGCGGCGACCACCACCAGCATTCCGGCCCTGACCGCGTTCTCAACAGCCATGGCTAGTGGATCGCACGGCAAGCCCCCCGAGTTACCGCAAGTGGCGCCGGAATCCAGCGGTCCGGTAAGCGCTGGAGAGCCGAGCGACAGCGTGGCGATATCCATATGATCGTTGAGTGCGTCTTCGAGTGCCATGATGATGGGATCATCGGGCGCCGACTCGTTCACTTCCGGCGATCCGAAAATTTTGTAGTTGCCCAGGTACGCCTTGGGCGCGACGCCCGTGAGGGTGAGGCCCGCGGGACTCAACGTGGGCATCCCGGCCGCGCAGGACGCCACCGCAGTTCCATGTCCGATACGGTCGCGCGGCGAATAATCGTCGGGCCGCGAATCGGCCGCGGGATTCTGGGGATCGCTGCCCGCCGCTACTAGCCGCACATAACTGCGCGCCACGATCACCTTGTTGCTGGTGAACGCGCAATCCGCTCCGCTGCATATTGGATAACCGGCCGGCATCTCGAGCGAACTGTCCTGGAACGCCGGGTGCGTTTGATCGATGCCGGTGTCGATAATCGCGATCTTCATACCAGCCCCGGCGTTCGTCACGCCCCCCAGCGCAGCCCAGGCCGAGGGTGCATTGACCAACTGCGTGGCGCGATTCAGATTCAGCCGGCGCCAGCGCAGGGCGATCACGCCTTTCACACCAGGAAGCGCCTTCAGCTCATCCAGGCGCTCTTGGGGAGCTGCTACGTAAACGGCATTCAGAAGGGTCTTGGTGGAACCGGTAATTGAAATGTTCCGGCGCGCCAATTCGTTGCGAAGGGCTTGTTGTCGCGTTTCGGCTGGAGGATCAGTGAGAATGAGAGCGTAGCGCGTTTGAGCCAGTATGGGCACTGTCAGAAGCGCGAGGAACGAAACGGGCCGCATTCCTCTTCGAGTGTAAGGAATGTTTCTGGATTATGAAATAGTACCCAACGAGAAACTAGGAACCAACCACCAGGAGCCCCGCCTGAGCTGCCTTGAGTGCTGCTAATTTCTCAACAGCCTGTTGTTTCACCTTAGCGACGTTGACTTCTTTGATTTTTTCGTAACCCCGGATCTGATCCGGCAGCGCGGCGATTTCTAGCGCCTGCGGGAGATTTTCGGGCGTCAGATTCGTTTGCACTTGCTCGATCAAGTCGCGGTACCACTGGATCAGTGACCGTTCCATACGCCGGTGCGCGGCGTAGCCGAAGAGATCGAATGGAGTCCCGCGCAGCATCTTCATGTTTTTCAGAACCAGCAGCGGCGTGCGGAACCACGCGCCCAATTTCAGTTTTTTGGTTACTCCAAAACGGCGCAGCATCGGCGGATGCAGATTGTAGGAGACTGACTCGGCCGAGGCCCACATGTCCCGCACGCCGCGCTCGAAAGACGGTTTGGTCAGCAAACGAGCCACTTCGTACTCGTCCTTGTAGGCCATCAGTTTGTACAGATACTTTGCGACAGTTTCCTTCAACGAAGGCTCTGTTATCTTTTCCAGGAAATCAGCGTACTCCTGTGCGTACGCTTCGTTTTGGTATTCGCGAAGCTCGGAGACGCGGTCGAAAGGCACCGCTTCCTTACGGTCGCGGTTCGGTACTGCAACGGATTCTACAAAAGCGGCGTCTTCATAATATTTGCGGCCCCAGGAAAACGTCTGCAGATTGCGCTCTATATCCACGCCGTTCCATTCGATGGCTTGCTCCACCGCATCGAGTGAGATAGGAATCAACCCGGCCTGATAAGCAACGCCCATCATGAAAAGGTTCACAGCCATGTGAGTGCCGAACAATCCTTCGGCCAGCCGGTTGGCGTCGAGAAAAATGTTGCGGCCGCGATTGGTCACCGAGTTCACCAGCTCCAGCATCTGGCCTGGACCGGATACCGGCGCGCGGTTGCGAATATTGTCGATGGTGGGAACCACATCGCTGTTGATGATGGCCACGGTTCGTTCCGCGCAGGCCGTGTTCAGATTCCCGGGATGCACCACGCCCAGCAGGTCGAATCCAAGAATCAGATCGGCGTTCGCGGCATTCACTTTGGCCGGCGCCTCAATGGGCTGCTCGCTCAGCAACAAATGCGAAACCACCGCGCCGCCCTTTTGGGCCGTGCCGGTTTGGTCCAGCGTGGCCACCGAAAGGCCGTCAATCCAGGCGGCGGTGGCCAGCAGCGCATTGATGGTCACCACTCCTGTCCCGCCGATGCCCGGTCCCAGAATGCGATAGCCATCGCCGGCTTTTACCATTTGCCGCGGGGCGGGCACGTCGGCCGGAGGCAGCTTAGGAAGCGAGTTTTTCTTGAGACCCGTGCCGGACTTAGTTTGAACGGAAACAAACGAAGGGCAGTCGCCCATCGCGCAGGTGTAATCCTTGTTGCACGACGATTGGTGAATGCGGATCTTCTGTCCCAGCTCGGTCGCGACTGGCGTGAGGCTCATGCAATTGGCCTGCCGAACGCAATCGCCGCAGCCCTCGCACACTTCTTCGTTGATGACCAGGCGCATGGTGGGCTCAGCCAATTGCCCGCGCGATCGTTTGCGGCGTTTTTCCGCCGCGCACTCCTGATCATAAATAATCACCGTGACGCCGGGAATGGAAGGAAGCTCGCGCAGCGTCCGCGGCAGTTCCTCACGCGACCGCAGTTCGGCGTTCGACGCGAACACACTCAGGTCGCTGTATTGCTCCACGTTTTCGGCCAGCACCACCGTTTTGCGCACGCCTTCCGCCTGCAGTTTGCGCGTTAATTCCGGAATCGGAAGCGCGCCCATGGCCGCTTGGCCACCAGTCATGGCGACGTGGCCGTTGTAGAGAATCTTGTAGGTGATGTTTACTTTGGCCGCCACGCAGGCTTCAATCGCCAGGTAGCCGGAATGAAACAACGTGCCGTCGCCGATGTTCTGGAAAATGTGCGGATGATCCACGAAAGGCGTCATCCCGATCCAGGGCGCGCCCTCGCCGCCCATTTGCGTGAGAAAAGAAATTGCGCGAGACGGATCGTTCAGCCGCATTGCCATGGTGTGGCAGCCGATACCACCGCCGGCGATCTGGCCCTCTAGCAACAGTGTGGAACGGTTGTGGGGACAACCGCTGCAGAAAGCCGCTGGGCGGGCGCCCTGAGGCTTCGGGGCGGGGGACTGGGGGCTGGGGACTGAGCGGCGATCTTTTATGCCCAGTACGTCGCTCAAAACTTTTGCGATTTTGTCGGGGTCCAGTTCGCCGATCGGTGGGAAGTGAGATTTACCTAGGATTGCCGGATGCGCCGGCTGATCGTACAGGATCTCGCGCAGCTGCATTTCCAGGAAGCTGCGCTTTTCTTCTACAACCAGGATGGTTTCCAGGCCCTCGGCGAATTGTTTTGCAAACTCCGCCTCGAGCGGGAACGGCATCCCGATTTTTCCGATCCGGATGCCGTCGCGGATGTTGAGATCGCGTAATGCCTGCATCAGATCGTAGTAAGTTTTGCCGGTACTCAAGATGCCCACACGCGCCGCGGCATTGTTTTGCCGATTAACGCCATTCAGTCGCGCGAACTGGCGCACGGCTTCGAGACGACGAATGTTGACTTCGTTTTCCAGCGCCAGCGTGATGGGTGGAACCAGGCGGGGATCGGTGTATTTCTGATAGCCCCCTGGAAACCGAATCGCCGGCAAGTCCGGATCGGCTTCCATGGTTCCTCCGCCATCGCAAACGTCGGTGACCATCTTCATCCCCACCCAGGCGCCGGAGAAGCGCGACATGGCGATGGCCAGCAATCCGTAATCGATGATCTCCTGCGTGTTGCCTGGATATAGGTACGGAATGCCCAGGTTGAACAGGCTGAAGTCGCTCTGGTGAGGAATCGTCGAGCTCTTCGAAATAGGATCGTCGCCGCACAGCAGCAGCGCGGCGCAGTTCTTTCCGGTGCCGCCCAGGTTGGCGTGGCGCAGAATATCGCCTGAACGATCCACGCCGGGCCCTTTGCCGTACCAGATGCCCAACACGCCATCCACTTTGTTCTTGCCGATTACCTCGTAAATCTGGCTGCCCATGACGGCCGTCGCCGCCAGGTCCTCATTCACCCCGGGCCGAAAATGTATGTTATATTCGGGCAAAAGTTTCCCGGAGCGCGCCAGCGCCATGTCGTATCCGCCCAGTGGAGAGCCTTCATATCCGGATATAAACGCGCCGGTCTTCAGCCCCGCCGCCCGGTCGCGGCGCATCTGGTCGATGGGTAGCCGGACCAGCGCCTGGATCCCGGTCAGATACACTCTTCCCCGTTCGAGTGTATATTTATCAGAGAGCTTCATAGAGGCTGGTGGGATTATCCGATTCATGCTAGCACGCTCGCGTGAACGATATATGTTGGAGGGTCACTCAAGATGCGCATAGTGATGCTTACGCTTTCGACCTGTCTGATGCTCATTGCTCAGGATCAGGAACGGCCCAGTTTCAACGGTACGTGGCAGTTCGATCCCTCTAAGAGCGAACTGCGTTCCAACAAGATTTCCAGCGCAACCTGGGTGATGGAGGAAGGCGACAATTCCATTCACATCACGCAAACCGAGAACGGCAAGCCCAAGAAAACCGAGTTGCAGTGCACCACCGACGGGAAGGAATGCAAATTCCCCGGTGACCGGCGCGATTCTTTCTGGTTCAACGGTTCCATGCTGGTGGACATGGAAACCAAGAACACCAATGTGATCCGCTATCGGATGAAGATCTCCGACGACGCGAAAACGTTGACCGTGGAAGTCACTCCCATCGTCCCGCAGAGCGACAAGATCGACACGATGGTGTTTCAGAAGCAGTAGGTAGGCCCCAGTCTATCAATTACGCCTTGCCGAATTGAGCACTACCAGACAGTTCGAACGCTGGAGGCCCGCATCCGAGCGTCACGGCTAATGACGGGGACGCCAAAATAGACAGCCGTTGCAGCAACAAGGCGATCCGGCAGGTCCGGGACAGCGTCTCTCGGAACCAGACGCATCGCCTCGACGATTTCGGCCGTTAAAGGCGCCTCCTCGATCACGTACTCATGGTCGATAAGAGCCTGCTTCAGCTCGGTATACACAGACGGGGGCAAGCGATTCTTTTCGATAAGATAGACGATCTCAGCTAAACTGATCGGCGAAAGAAGGATTTCATGACCGGCCGCGCCGGCGTCGTCAATGAACGAGCGGGCCGCATTAGACAGGAGGGGATTCTTAAGCAAATACCTGAGGGCTGCATGGGTGTCAGCGCCGCCAGCAATCACGGAACGTCCTCGGCAAAGCCGCGAAACATCTCTCTCCGGTTCTCATTGATCTCCTCGGCGGAGGGCCCAGGCCCGTACCTTGCGAGAAGACCGTAGGCCGATTTCTTTGGCTTGTGAATTTGCTCCACCCGCTCCGACAACACCTCCTCCAATACCTGGCGGACGTAGTTCGAGGTGGTAACGCCCTGCGCGTTCGCCTTGGCTTTCAATACTGCCTCCAAGGCGGCTGGGATTTCAATAGTTAGATTCATCTCAAGCTGACGCCTCTTCCAGAATATCGAAAACATACCTCAGGCAGGCCGACGCAGTTTCGCCCGCGCAGTTTCTCTTTCAGCGCGCCTATGACCCCGGCCGGTCCGAATCGACGATGCTGAACTGGAAACCGAGCCGTTTCCAGAGCCGGAGCTAGCCGCATCAGAAGGGCATTTGGCGCCCGTCATTCGTGCCGCAGGGCCTCCATCGGATCCACGCATGACGCGCGATGAGCGGGGATGTATCCGGCCATCCCCGCCACCGCGACAATGGTGACCACGGCTGAGGTAAGCGTCGCTGGATCGAAGGGCGGCAGGCCATAAAGCAGGCTCTGAATCGCTCGCGCGGACGCCAGAGCGAGCGGCAATCCTATCGCAACCCCGCAAATTACCAGTCCCAGGACCTCACGCAGAACTGTCCAAAACACCTCGGGCTTCTGCGCCCCCAAGGCAAGGCGAATCCCGATTTCCCGCGTGCGTTCCACCACCGCATAGTCTAGTCTTCCATAAAGGCCAACTGCCGCCAGCGATAAGGCAAAAACGCCAAACCATGCGGAGAGAGTGGACACCATCCGCTCCTGAACTAGCGTGGCGTCCACTTGTTCTTCGAGTGTGCTTAAAGCGAAGACCGGAACGTTTGGCGCCGTGTCGTGAAGTTCACGCCGGACCGCGCCCACGATGCTCGCCGGATCGCCAACCGTTTGGATTCCAAAAAATAGCTCCTCCCAGGAATCTTGCATCTGCAAATAGGGCCGGTAGACCATAGGCTGGGCGGGCAGCCGCAAACTTTGGTAGCGTGTGTCTTTCGCGACACCAACTATCTCCATGGACGATCCGCCGATTGTGATTTGTTCGCCCAAGGGGTTGCTGCCGGGAAACAAGCCCTGGGCAACGCTCTCGCTGATTACGGCAACCTGCGGCCCACCATCATTGTCTAGAGTGCTCAAATCTCGCCCCATTAACATCGGAATACCCATGGTTTCGAAAAAGCGCGGCCCTACGCTATCCACGCTGGTTTCAAGAGCATTCGATCGCGTGTCGTGAGATCCGCGCCGTGATGCACCCGCGGTGTATGAGACGCCGCCGAGTGGCGTGTCCATCGCGAGAGTTACGGACCGCACGCCAGGAAGCCCCGAAAATCGGCGATACAGATCCTTATACAGCTGGGCGGCTCGCGATCCGCTGTACCCGCTCAGTTCCGGCCGGATGCTCATCAATAAGACGTGCTCCTTGCGGAAACCTGCGTCCACCTGCCGAAGCTTCCGCAGGCTGCCTAGCAGAAGCCCCGCGCAGGCCAGCACCACCAGGCAGAGAGATACTTGCGAAACGATCAACGCAGCCGTCCAGCGTCCCGGTCTCCCACCGATCAATCGGACGCCGTGCAAGCTTGCCGAACTTGTGGCGCGAAGAGCTGGGCCAATTCCGAACAGGACGCCCGTTGCAAGAGCGACCATGGCCGTAAAGATTAATGTGCGTGTGTGGATTGAGAGATCAACCACAATGGGCGCGCGGCCGCGTGACATCAGCGCGATCAGCAGTGGGCCACCCCAATAGGCGAATGCTATTCCGAAAACTCCACCTAGCACGGACAGCAGCATACTTTCCGTGAGCAGCTGGCGCAACAGCCTGCCACGAGTGGCGCCCAGCGACAAGCGGAGAGCAATCTCCTGCCGCCTGGATGTCGCCCGAGCGAGCAAAAGGCTGGCGAGATTCGCGCAAGCAACCAGCAGCACCAGAGCTACCGCACCCATTAACACGCGGAGCGGAAGGGAAAACTGATTGCGAAGATCGTAGAGTCCCTGGCCGCCTGCGAGGATTTGCAACCGTGAGTCCGGGATGCCCGGATGCAGCTGTGCCCATCGCGGGGCTAGGTTCGCTTCCACTTGGGAAATTGATACAGCAGGCTTGCGGCGCCCGATGAGGCGCAACCACCTCGCATCCGGCGAGTCGAGTAATGGCGTACCCGGCATCAGCAATGGCTGCATTGCCAGCGGGACCGTGACATCGACATCCTTGCCCGGTTCGAGACCCTGGAATTTCGGAGGGGCCACGCCGACCACGGTGACGAGGTGTCCCTGAAGCTCGATGGTCTTGCCGATGACATTCGGATCGCCGCCAAATTCGCGTTGCCAGTAGCGGTAGTGCAGGACGGCGACAGGATTTCCGCCACGCCCCTGATCGTCCTGTTCCGTCAGCGTGCGCCCAAGGAGCGGGCTCACGCCAACGATTGAAAACCAATTTCCGGACACCAGCTGGCCATTTACAAAACGTGCCTCGCCACGAGTCGTGGTCTTAAAACGCCAGGGTCGAAAGGCAGCCAATCCTTGAAGGGTGTCATTTTCAGCGAGGACCCGGAATTGGGGCGTGGAAAATGAAAAGTTTTCTCGCGCGCCCGATCGTTCCGCCAACAAGACCAGGTCCTGCGGCGAACGAACAGGAAGGTTCCGCATGAGTATCGCATCCAAGAGGCTGAAGATCGAGTTGTTCATCCCGATCCCTATGGCCAGTGACAGAACCGCGGTCACCGTAAATACTGAATTCTTGCGCAAAAGCCTGAGGGCATAGTGGAGATCCTGAATTAGAATCTCAACGGATGTCCAACCCCAGGTGGCGCGTGTGTTCTCCTTGATGAGTGAGGTGTTGCCCAGCGTCTTGCGGGCCGAAAAATGAGCTTCTTGCGCGGGAACGCCGCGGGCCTCTTGCTCCTCGGTTTCCGCGGCCAGGTGGGATTGGATCTCTCGCTCCAAGTCCGCTTCCCGAGCTTTGCGCCATCTCCAGGTCATATGGATCCTCGATTTGTTGTGATGGTAGATATTCTACCATCAGCGTTCGGAGAGAGGAAGGCCGGAGACGTGCTGTGCTAGGTGTGCAACTTTTCTTCGAGCCGCGCCTTCACTTCCGGCCATTCCGAATCGATGACGCTGAAATAGACTGAATCGCGCAAACGACCGTCCCAGCACACGACGTGCTTTCGAAAAATGCCCTCTTGGCTCGCGCCGATGCGCAGGATGGCGTTCCGTGACCGTTGGTTCAGAGCATCCGTTTTCAGTTCCACCCGGAAGCACCCCAGCGTCTCGAACGCGTGCCGCAGCATCAGATATTTGGCTTCAGTGTTCACCACCGTCCGCTGCCAGGGCTTGCCGATCCAGGTAGAGCCGATCTCGACATGCCGGTTGGGCTTGTCGATATTCATATAGCGCGTGCAGCCAACCACACGGCCCGAGCTTTGCTCCACCGTGGCGAAGGGCAGCGCGGTGCCGTCCGATTGCCACTGCAACGCCTGGCGGATGTATTCCTGCATTTCGTCGCGCGATTTCACCTGAAACGGAATCCAGCGCCACAAGTCGGGATCTAGGCCAATCTCACACAGCTCGTCAAGGTGATCGAGCGTCAAAGGTTCCAGCCGGATATGCCCGCCTTGGAGAGTCACCGGTTGTATCTGGAGCGGTGTCACGCTGCGCCGGTCCTAGTTCACTTTCTTATGGAACTTCCTCTTCAGGTCCGGATAAAATTCCTTGAGGACGTTGAACGCCGCGTCATAACTGATCTGGACGCCCATCCGCGTGAAGATGCCGCTTATTCCGCGCTCGTCCCTTGGATAATAAAGCTGCGAGACGGATCCGGAAGCGAAGTTGCCAAGAAACTCCGAGCAATTGAAGCGCTGCCCGCCGGCATCCGTGCGAGTCACCAGAATCCGGCTCAACGCATACGCGGTCCGGCGCAGTCCGCTGCCGCGCCCCAAGCGAAAATATCGCGGATCTTCATGCAGCAGGGTGGGAAAAACGCCCACTACGAACAGCTCGTTGGTGAGGGCATCGGTTAAATCCGCGGCGTACCGCTTGGCGTAGCCGAAGGTTCCCTGGCCATACGACTTCTTTTCGCCGGTGGATTGTTCGATGGCCGCCTGAATGCCGTAGACGCCGAAGGTGAAAGGATCGAAGTAGTGCAGAACCAGCTCAAATTTCTCGGCCGTCCCAATCGGCGTGACCGGCTGATCCGGATCGTTCACGGTCTTGAAGTTGGGAAGCACGCCGAACATGCGATGGTCGTCGAGGTCGACATTGGCCACCTGAGGATCCGCCTTCTCGGGAATCGCGGGTGTCACGGTGGCGGGCGGATCAACGGTGGGAGCCTGCGCGCAAACGTTCGACACGTAGACACACAAAGTCAGTGCCCCGAAAAGTAAAGATCTTTTCAGAATATTCCCCAACTAATGAAGTCTTATTGTACCTGAACCCGACCTTCACTTGCGCAAGTAGGCATCGTCGCCGCGGATCCAGTCTTCCCGGATGGGCGAAAACAAATCCACCGCGATCGAATCCTCCAGCGCCTCGGCGCTATGCGGCACATGCGGAGGAATGCGCATCACCTCGCCGGCCTTCACCAGCTGCTCCACGCCGCCAATCACAAACTTCAGCGCGCCTTGTTCGATCATCGAGATCTGCTCGTTATGATGGCTATGCTCCGGCACCGAACCGCCTTTGCGCAAATTCAGCCGGGCCACGGTGATGTTCTCGCCGTGGATCACCTGGCGAACCAGCACCGGGCTCATCTGTTCTTTCTCGATCCGATTCCAATCGTATCGCTGCATAGTGGAGCCGATTGTAACAAGAACTCGTTGGCCGGCGAAAGCGCCTGCCCCACGCTCAAATAACGTCCGCGAAGCTCTTCCGCAGTTTATAGAACCACGCGTGGCCCAGAAAAAATAGCGCGATCGCAACCACCCATAGCTTCACCAAAGGCAGCAGCTCCGGCGGATGGTTTTCGAGTAAAATAGCCCGATATCCGCGCACCAGCACATACATTGGATTTTTCCGCAGGATAAACAAGGCGCTACCGGGCAAGCTCGCTTCCGGATAACAGATAGGCGTGATAAAGAACCATAGGGTCAACAAAAAGCCCATAATCTGGCCCAGATCGCGCACGAACACCCCCAACCCCGCCAGGAACCAGCAGACGCCGAGGGTGAACAGCAGCTGCGGGATCAACAATAACGGCAGCCAGATCACCGTCAAGGGAACGGAGCCGCGAATTACCAGCAGCGCGACAAGAAAGACGCCGGCGGCAAACATCTCCGTCACCAATCCGGCCACCACCTGATTGACAGGTAGCGTCTCCAGCGGAAAAATCAGCTTCTTCACAAAATTTCGATGTTCCAGCACCACGTGCGGCGCGCGCCCGGCTGGTTCCGAAAAAGCCAGCCACGGCAGCATTCCGGCCAGAAAATACAGAGCGAAGCTGGTGGAGCTGTGGTCCGCGCCGAATCGCGTACGCAACACCACGCCGAACACGAAAAAATATGTCGCCATCAGCAATAGCGGATTCAGCACCGTCCAGAACACGTCGCCAAATGAGCCCCGGTAACGCGCCAGGATATCGCGCCGCGCCATGGATCGAATTAAGCGGTGATTCTCCATGACGGACCGTATCGGCGCGGCGAAGAATTTTGGCAATGCGTTCCGCATCCGGCGCAGTCGCAAGCTCCCCGCCGTGGCGATCTCGCGGCGAAGAATGCGCACTTCGCCGTCGGACGCCTCAGCCACGATCCGCAAAAACGGCCGGCCGCGGCGATAAGCCCAGCCCTCCGGCTGCTGGATTGGCGAGATATAAATCTGGTATCCGCCAGCTTCTGGAGGGAAGGGAATCGAAATCTCGAATGCCGCTGCCTCACCCGGCGCCACCTCGCGCGGCGCCGCGGCCCAGGCGCCTTCCAGGATGAAGAAGTTCGTCTCCGGATCGAAGAATTGCCAACCCAGCGAGAAATTCTCGGGCGTCCAGGTCTGGCGTGACTTGTTTTCCAGCACCAGCCGGACTTCGAGCGTATCGGGGAGCGTGCGTAACTCGATGTCGCGGTATTCGGCGTCGGTCGTCATCCGTATGTTATTCGTACAACCAGGCTGGATACCGCTCCCGCACTGGACCCGTCTTCCGTCCAACGGCGTAAATTCCTTCGCCGCGGAGGCCCGGAGAAAGTTCGTAGTGCTGCAGCAATTGCGTAACCCAGGCGTGTTCCGGCTCAGGTCTGGCCAGAAAAGGACCGGTCTCCAGCAGCGTGACATCGAAGCCGGATCCATCGAGCAAGTGCGCGATCTCGCCGGTCATGTATTCGCGATTGTGGCGCGGTTCGGGCTCCTCGCCGGGGGCGCGGGGACGTATGTAGGCGGGAAACAGACCGGGGTGAAAGCCTTGCAGAATTGCCGAAATCGCCCGCAGCGATCCCAGATTCGGCGTAGTGAGCAGCACATGGCCGCCCAGCTTCAGAATCCGGTTGATCTCCGCCATCATATGCATGGGGTCCGTCGTGAGATGCTCCAGCAGTTCACAGCACAGCACGGTGGAAAAGTAGCCGTCCTCATAAGGGAACCGGTCTTTTTCGGCATCAAATAAGTCCACGTCGCAGGTGAACGCCTCCCCATTGCCGCGCGTGACGGTGCGGCGTTCCACTTGGCCGGCCGGTCCATAATAACAACCCCGAACTTCTCCATAACCCAGATGATTCTTGAGCGCGGGCGTGATTTGCAAATACACGCCCATCTCTAGAATGCGATCATCCGCGCTCCCCGCCGGCGTTATCGCCAGAGTCTTCTCCAATCGCGTCAGATGCGTCCTGGCGTAGTTCCGAGCGGCTTCCGTGGGCGACCACGAAAGAATGTATTCCGCCTCCGAAGAAATGTATTCAGCCCCCGAAGAAATATATTCAGCCTCTGAAGAAATGTACTCAGTCCCTGAAGAATAGTGGGGCGGACCCCCAGGTCCGCTGGCGACGCCCACGTCGGCTTCCTCCTGTTTCACCACCCGCTCCGGAAACACCACCGAATCCAGAAACTCCGCATACTTCCGCGCCACTTTCGGCCAGGTACATTCGTTTTCCACCCATCGCCGCGCCTCTTCTCCCATCGCTCGACGGATATCCGGCCGGCTCACCAGCACATTCAGATACTCGAAGAGGAACGCTTCTTCGTCCGCGTCCACGGGAGTCTTCAGGCAAATGGCATCCGGAAACTCAAGAAAAGATCCTACTTCGGAAACGATCACGGCTTTGCCTAAACCGAGCGCGCGCATCAACGTCCCAGAGTTCTCGCCCACCGTCGGATAACGGAGATTCAATACAATGTCGCAGGCCGCCAGGTAGCCCACAAATTCCGGGATCGGCTGGAAACCGAGCACCCTCACGTTAGCGGTGAGGCCCAGCGACTGTATCAGCGAATGCAGCGGAAAATCCGGATGAGGCTCGCCTACCAGAATCATCTTCGCGTCCGGCGTCACCCGCAGCAGCCGTCGAAACGCCCGTAGCGACTCGGCAATGCGTTTATAGGGTTTCAGGAATCCGAAGATACCGATCAGCGGCGTTGCCTCGTCCACGCCCAGCAGGCTTCGATAGTTGAGCCGGTTGGTCTCCGGAATCCAGGCGCCGTGCGGGATGCGGGCAACGGGCCCGTCGAAACCGGCTGAACGCAGTTCCGCCTCCACGCAGCCGCTGTGTACGATGGCTCCTTTGGATCGCCCAAGAAGACTGCGCAACATGGGAACACCTTCGTAATCCGGCGCGATCTCAAGCGCCCGCACGCGCTTGCCGTATTCCAGCGCTTGGGGCCCTCCCTCTTCGCCCAGCACGCGCATATAAGCGTCCCAATCGCCGCGCTTGATGGTGATGTCCGCGATCAAGTGATGCAGGTTGGCTTCGTGAACCACCACCACTCCGGGATGCTCCAGGGCCAACTCATAGCAGAAATCGTGATAAGCGTTGTTGCCGATCTGGTAAAGGATGACATCGAAAGCCGCGGGATCGAATTTGGCCGGCTTGGAAGCGAACACCTCCACCTCCGCCAGCTTGCGCAACTCGTGCAGCAGTGCGGCGGAGTAATCGGCGATTCCGCTCCGGGCAGGCGGCAGCGGCGAGAAGAAGGCGATCTTAGTTGCCACGAATCAATATGTGGCGCACGCACTCTTGCGTGCCGTCTCGACACTCTTGCCGAGACCGTGGGAATCCAAAAACTCCATGAATATTTCGATAACTAATGACATTGGGATGGCATCCTGCGCGCGTGGCTGCGCCGATTGCAAATCGGCGCGCAGGTTATCAACCTGCCCCACATTATCTTACAAGCTCCATTGAGAACGTGCCCAGCGCCAACGGAACCCGCACCAGAGCGGGCGTGCGAGCTGCATCCTTCAGGAAGAATACTTCGAAGCCGATTTCAGAAGCGGTGCCCTTAATCGAGGCCGTGATGCGATCCGCCTCCACCTGCTTGTCCCCCAGCTTGATGGTTTGCGTACCGGCGAACGCCATTCGCACCTCGTAGGGCGCGCCGAAATAAACCGTCTGGGGCGCGGGAACGCGGCCTTGGCTTAGCTCGCGCCGCAGATAATAAAGGAAAGCCAGCGCATCCTTGCCGCAAGAGGAAGTCTTCATTTCCGATTTACCGCCGCCGGTGGTCTCTCGTGTCGCCGTTCCGGACGAATCGAAGGTGGTCTTTTCGTCGGTTTTCTTCGGCCCGTGGTGCGCCGCGCGGTCGAACTCCACGGAGCAGAAGTCCGCTGATGCCTCGGAGTGATAGCGGTCGGTAACGGCGAAGCCCGGCACGGAGGCGTCCACATCGAACTCCAGGTGCAGCCGCGGCGCAACATCAGCCGCGCCTTTGTCCCGCGAGGATTCCATTTCTGCCTCGCCCAGGCTCAGCCCGCTCGGCCAATTGATGCTGTAGCGCAGCTGTTCATTTTCGAAGGTGGGAGCACCCAGAGGAGTGCCTGAGATAGCGAGTGTCGCGCAGCACAACGCCAGCAGAAGTGGCCCAGGCGCTTTCGCCTGCGAACCAGCCCGAATCACGGCGAATCTTTCAAATAGATACTTCATCGGCGTACAGCGGACATCCGTTTCAGTTCGGCTGCCGGCTTTCCCCCGGCTTGGCCCGCGACTTCATAATACACGTCCAGAGTCTTGGCGGCGCTTTTTTCCCAACTAAACAGCGGCGCCCGCTGCGCACCCAGTCGCTCCACGCGGGCCCGCAATTCCGGATTCAATAACAGATCGCGCATGCTCAGCAGAATATCGTCCACGGAATGCGGATCGAACAGCAGCGCTGCCGAATCCGCTACTTCCGGCATAGCCGAACTATTCGAGCACGCTACCGCGCGGCCGCATGCCATAGCTTCCAGAATCGGCAACCCGAAGCCTTCGTAAAAGGACGGGTAAACAAATAGGTCGCAAGCCCCATACAACTTCAGCAGATCGGCCTCGGATACGAAACCGGTGAAGTGAATGCGATCCGCGACGCTCGATTTTCTCGCCACCGCATGCACGGCCTCGGCGTGCCAAGTCTCTTTTCCCACAATTACCAAATGATGCGGAAGTTGAGGATAAGCGCGTACCAGCTGCTCAAAGGCGCGAATCAGGCTGGCATGGTTCTTGCGCGGTTGCAGATCGCCCACCGTGAGAATGAACGGAGCCGCCAATCCCAGCGATGCCTGTGCCCAGCGCTGCGCGATCTCGCGCGATATGGGATGAAATGACGAGCACACCCCGTTGGGCAACACCACCACCTTCTCATCGTCCAGCCCGTAAGCATCCAGAATGCGGCGCTTCGAGAATTCGCTCGGCGTCAGCACGCGCGCGGCGGCCCTCACCGTGCGGTCAACCGTGCAGCGCAATTGCAGCGCGCGAAAAGAAGTGAAATATTCGGGATGTTCCAGAAAGCTGACGTCATGCACGCTCACTACCACCGGCACCGGGCAAAAAACCGGAGCCGTGTATTGTACATGCAAAAGGTCCGGCCGGTCCTGCCGTAATCTGCGCGGAAGATCGAAGCCTAGCCGGACGAACGGATTTATGGCCACACGTCTCTTGTGGAACCGTTCGGGCACTTCTTGGAAGGCATCTTCGCGCGAAACATACGTCACGAAATCCGCCTGACGGTCCAATGCTGCGAAACAGTTCAGCAAATTCTTTATGTAAGTTTCGTTGCCCGTCAGATGTTGCCCAATGGCATGGGCGTCCACGGAAAAGCGCATCACCTTATCCAGTATAGTGGGTTTCCTCTCCAGCCCGGCACGTTAACAAATTTTTCACAAATATTGACAGACGTCAACCACTTTGGTTCCGTGCAATTCCGGACCCAAACTGCGCGTCGCGCTCAAGGTTTAGACCGATCCGGGGCCATATCGTTTCCAAACACGCCCTCTAAACTGCGCCATGCCGCCGGCCAAGTAAAGTGTTCTTCATAGAATTTGCGTCCGGCGTTCCCCATTTCCTTGCGTCTTCCTGGCGATGCCAGCAATTGGGAAACGGCCCCCGCGAAACTACCAGGATCGTCCGCCAGCAGCAGCTGTTCGCCATCGCGGGCCTCCAGACCCGCCGCGCCCAGGCTGGTTGAGACCACCGCTGTTCCAGCCGCCCAGGATTCCAGGATTTTTACTCGCGTCCCACTTCCCGCCAGCACGGGGACTACGGCCACTTTGGCCGTCCCGAGGGCGGTCACCGCATCTTCGACGAATCCAGTCAGTTCAATGCGCGGATCGCCGCCCACCAGGGCCTGAATTGCCTCCGGGTGTTTCCCCACGATTTTCCATTTCAGCACCGGCCAGCTTGAGCGCAACGCGGGCCAAATTTCGCCATGAAAGAAGCGGACCGCCTGAATATTAGGCGCGTACTCTAGATTTCCGCTGAAGACGATTTCCTCCCGCTCCCCTAGCGCCGGCAGCGGAATCTGGGGAAGGGCATTGGGATACACCGTTACGCCGGCCCCTTGAGTCATCCCTCGCGCGACCTCGGCATCCTCGGCTGACGTTACCAATAAATGGTCGAATTTCGGCAGCCACTGGCGTTCCAAGGCCACGCAGGCTGTGGCAAATCGCCTCAGCGCCAGTGCCCGCGCACCACGCTCCCGCTTCGCCAGGGTCCGGTGCCACGCCGATTCGATGTTGTGAAGATCCAGGATCACCCGCTTCGAAGCGGGACGAAACTGCTCCACATAAGGAGCACACCAGAAGTGTTCAATCACCGCCGCCTCATATTTTTGACCGGCTACCAGTTTGCCAATGGCGTCCTCGAATCCGGAGAAACGATCTACCAGCGGCGGCCGATTGCGCATCATGCGTATCGAGTTGCGCGCCACTCGCGCCACGGCGCTTTTTGAATGCCGCGCCAGTTCGAGCACATCCAGCCGGTCCACTCGAACCAAACCAGCCGGGTCCGCATCGCCTTCCTGCCGGAAAACGATGGCATGCACCGAAAAGTGCTGCTTCAAATATTCCAGCAGAGACGCGGAACGCAGCGGTCCCCCGCCAATCGCCGGATAAGGCGATTCGGGCGATAGAAACAGCGCCTTAGGCATGTCCAACACACTCACTCTGAACAGCGGGTCCAGGGGTACCCGCGCGGACCAGGGGGTCCGCCCCACTAGCGGCTGAAATTTTCATTCCATTGGATGGGCTGCGAGCCCATGGGCAGCCTTATCATTTCCCGCGGAACATCTCGATAGCGTGTGCATACACATCTCTCGTAAGCCGCGCGGTCTTGCTCCACGAAAACTCAGCAGCCCTCCGCAGCGCCTTTTCACGCAACTCCTTCACCCGTTCCGGCCGCTCCACCAACAAAGTAAGCGCCTCCACCCACGCCCGCCCATCATTCGCGTCCACCAGAATCGCCGCGTCGCCCGCGACCTCGGAAATCGCCCGGTCGCGCGACGCAATCACCGCAGCGCCGCATTGCATGGCTTCCAATACCGGCAAACCGAATCCTTCATAGTAAGACGGATAAACCACAGCCAGCGCTCCCGAGTAGAGCTGGGGCAGCTCCTCTTCCGCCGTTAGCCCCCTCAGCTCGAGTCCCGGTTCGGCGGGCAGCGCCGGAAAATCCTCGCGCCGGCGGCCCGCCAGCACCAGCTCGATTCCATGTTGCTTGCGTACCTCACGCCACGCGCCCATCAACAGTGGCAGATTCTTTCTCGGCTCGAGCGTTCCAACATACAGCAGATAAGGCCGCTCGCCGGTGGGCGTTGGAGCCGGAGCGAAATGCCGTCCCGCGGCGTGCGGTATCGCTACCACGCGGTTAGGCTGTAAATGAAAACGCGCCAGCGCCTGCTCGCGGACTGCTTCCGATGGCGTGATCACCATGGCCGCCAGGCCCAGGCGCAGCAACATCGGCGTTCTGTTGCGCACCCGGTCCGCTTCCACATGCCAGCCAGGATCCATCCATGGCGAAAGATCGTGCAAGGTCATGACGCTCGGACGCAGCGGCAAATAAGGTACGGCGAAATCGGTGCCGTGAAAAACATCAATGCCGATCCGCGAGATCTCGCCCTGCAATCCCCACAGCCACCAGCGCCGTTCCAGCAGGTTTCTTGGACCCCGGCCGGCCTCCAAGTTGACCGGCGCCTGCGCCGGCAGCTCAAAGCGTTGATCGGACAGCAGCCAAAATTCGTCCTCTGGAAAATTCTCCGCCAGCGCGCGGCTCAGCTCTTCGGTGTAGCGCCGCACACCTCCGCTCGGAATCGCCAAAGGACTCGCGTCCAGCGCGATCTTCATCTCACCACCCTTACCACACCACTACATCAAGCCCCGGTACTTTGGGAAAGCTGCGTTTGTCACGAGTGACAAAAGCCAGGCCATTGGCCAGCGCGGTCGCAGCGATCATAAGATCGTGTGCACCGATCGACACTCCTTTGGCTGCGAGCGAAGCCCACAGTCTCGAGTGCATCCGCGCGGCCGTCAAATCGAACGGGAGCGCCGGCCAGACTTCCAGCAACCGTTCGACGAAGGCCTCCCGGCGAGCCCTCTGATTCTTGTTGGACGCCCGGTGAACACCCTGCAACAGCTCCGATGCAGTAACAGCCGAGATCGCGAGTTCAATATCAGCCGATTGGCTCAGAATCTGATCGAGACCTAAGCGGCCCCGCCCTGCAGCGATCAAAATACTGGTATCTATCAACGCTCCCATGGTGAATCCGGAAGGGGCCGCTGATTCCGATTGAGATCCTCTATGACGTCCCGATATCGGGCATCCGGTTTAGGAACCGTTTTCAGAAGTTACGCGAATTCGCGGAGCGTGAACTTCGCCGGTTAATCCCAAATCTTCAACACCGCCGATGTATTCTCAGAGGAGTCTGCCATGTTGGGCCGAACCAGCGCCGCACTTTGCGCACTATTGATGAGTTCCGCGCACGCGTTCGGCGCCGATGCTACCGGCGTCTTTCGCCCGACGTGCGAGCCCGTTTTTCGGTATCTTCTCGACATCACCGGCTTTCGAGGGCATCAGTTGGAGAAACCAATTACATTGCAGGTCCTAGGAGACTGCGGCCTCCAGCTGCACCCGAAGCAGTGGGTTGATTCGCCCCGCAATGACGACATCAAGTCCAGCCGGATTCAAGTACTTCGTCTGTCCCATCATTGGTGGCGAAGCGAGATGTCGGGCAACTTCGAGATCGTATTTACCGAAGGCCGGGAAATGGCAGGTTCGTTTAAGGCCAAGTACGTCAAGCCACCAGGTGGCCCATTCATTTGCGAATAAGCCTCGCACCGCCGATTGAAAACCTCCCGCTCGCGCGCTAAAATCCTTACTGAAACGATTCCCGCATGGAGGTCCCCATGCCGATTTCCCGTTTTTCGCCGGCATCAATAGCGTTGCTTCTTTTCCCCGTGCTTTCGGCCCAGCAATCGCCTGAAACTCCGGTAATCCGCACCGCAACGCACCTGGTGATTTTGAATGTAGTGGTGAAGGACAAGCACGGGAAGCCGGTGGCCGATCTGCAGCGCAACGATTTTGTGTTGCGCGACAACGGCCATGAGCAGAAAATCGCATTATTCGCTTTGGATGACACTCGCCAGGCCGCCGTCGCCGCGCAAGTTTCCGCGCCTATGACCTTCACCAACCGGCCGGCCTTGGGCGCCGCTCGCGTTACCGCATTTCTGTTCGATGAGTTAAATACTCAGCTCGGCGATCAACAAATTGCTAAGCAGGAACTGCTGCGCTATTTGAAAGGACTGCCCGCGAACGAGCGGGTGGCACTGTTCGTTCTGGGCGATTCGCTGACGCTGCTTCACGATTTTTCTCAAGATACCAGTGCGCTGTTGGCCGCTCTCGCGAGCCATACCAATCGCGCCAGCCCGGAGGCAGCCGCTTCCGCCGATCCCAGGCCTTCATCCAACTCGCTGACGGGCGATAGCACCAGCACAGCTCAGTGGGACAGTTTCCTCGCGTCCTCGGCTCAGCCTTACATCAATTACACCCAGACAGTGCGGGCCTTGCGCACTGCCGCCGCGCTTGAAACCATCGCCGCGCACCTGCAGGGCATTCCCGGCCGTAAGACCTTGATCTGGATCTCCAGCGGATTTCCGATTCAACTGGGCCTGCGATCCAATGACGACACGGCCGCCCAGGCCAGTACGAACAATCGTGACTCCAGCGCCACCAGCCGGCGTGGCCGGTCGGGCGGTGGAAATGGAAGTGGAAATGGAAATGGAATCGGATCCACCGGCGGCGGCAGAAAATCTGGAGCCGGAAACGCCAACGCCAATTCGAATTCAACCAGTTCCAATTCGCAGGATTCCAACCTGCCCGGCGCCGGCGAGTCCTTCGAGACTGACGTCGAGCGCGCCATTCGGGCGCTCAATGAAGCTGACGTTGCGGTTTATCCGGTGGACGCGCGCGGCCTGATGGTCGTGGCGCCTTTCGGGGCCGAGCGCGCTTCCATTGGAAAACGGAACAAGCCTCCAAAAGGCGGATCGCCGGTGGATTTCGGCTATGAAACCATGGAGGGCCTCGCCCAGGAAACCGGCGGCCGCGCCTACCACAACATCAACGATCTGAATTCCGCAATTCAGGATGCGGCCGGCGATGCCCGCGTTAGTTATTCGCTCGCTTTTTACCCTTCCGATTCCAGCCTGGATGATTCCTACCATCGGCTTCAAGTTGCGGTCCAGCGCTCCGGTGTCAGCGTGCGCTACCGGCCCGGCTATTTGGCCACCAGGCAAGGCGCCGTGTCTCCCTCGCTGGCCGATGCGGTGGTAAATCCCGTTACTCTCACCGGCATCGGCTTCACCGCGCATCTCGACCCTGTGGATGGCGGCTACAAACTGTCGGTGATCGTTGATCCCCGTAACCTGACCATGAATCAAAAGGATGGCAAGTGGACCGGCACGCTGCAATTCCTGGTACTGGTCGGCAAAGTAGAGCAACTGACCACCGTGCCGCTGAACTTTACCGACGAGGCCTTCCATCGCATCCAGAACCAGGGCCTGACGGTGGGCGCGCGAGTAAAAACTCCACCGGGCACGACGGGATTCAGCTTAGGCTTCCGCGATATCCCGAGTGGCCAAGTTGGAACCCTGCACGTTCCGCTGTAGCCAG
>Ga0210388_10000612_pt1 | contig 28635 bp, 19 predicted proteins | sample IncBWC19OmetaG_FD_155485 | JGI IMG/M metagenome (GOLD analysis project Ga0210388, IMG submission 155485) | Forest soil microbial communities from Barre Woods Harvard Forest LTER site, Petersham, Massachusetts, United States - Inc-BW-C-19-O ...
GTATGTCTCCCGAATCCACCGAGTTGCCGGTGTTGCTCACCCAAGCTTCCTATGTCGACTTGGTGACTATTTTATTCGTTAGGCTTCATCGAACGCAATTTCGTGGCGCCGCGCCGGCGGGTTTCGGTTCACCCCGCATCGAAAATGCCGCTTTTAACCATCGTCTTCACCGACGTCGTCGGCTCCACCCTCACCAAGCGGGACGAATCGCTCGGCCGCGACAATCGCGAACGTGACCGCGCTTACCTGGAAAAGATTCAAACCCCTCACTTCAACGTGGTCCGCGAATGCTGCCTGGCGCATGGCGGCAAAGAAGTCAGCACCATCGGCGATGCTTTTTACCTAACGTTCGAAGATCCTGTGGAAGGCGTTCGTTGCGCGGTGGAGATTCAAAAGAGGCTGGCGTCCGCGCCGATTCTGACGCCGCTCGGCCCGCTGCAGCTGCGAATCGGCGTCCATTCCGGATATCCCGAGCCTTACGAGGGTGGGTGGCACGGCGCGGATGTGGATACGGCCGCGCGAGTGGAGAGCGCGGCGAGCGCTTGCCAGATTCTGCTTTCGGCGCGGACGTACGAACTCGTGCGGCACATGACGGACGTAAAGTTTCGTTCGCGCGGTGAATTCGCGCTGAAGGGGATGGGTCGAATCGCGCTGTGGGAGGCGGATTGGGACGGCAGGGCACCGCGGCGGACGAATGTGCAGTCGCTAACGGAAGGGCGGCGAAAGAAGCTAATCTTTGCCTGGGCCGGAATTGCGGTGTTGGCTTTGATCGCCCTGGACGTGGCGTATCGAGTCTATTCGAACCGAAGGCCGCCGGACACGAAGCGCTCTGGCACGGCAACTTCCGCGACCGAGAGCCGACCGTCAGTGGTCGTACAGGAATTTCAGAATCGAGGTACGCCGGACCAAGGCTGGATCGCGAACGCGCTTGCCGGAATGCTGACGAACGAGCTGGCGGCCGGCGGAGAGCTCCGAACGATTTCCAGCGATGACGTGGCGGCGACGACAAGTGATCTTTCCCTGGCGGGCATGATTACGTTCAGCCGCGAAGTGGTTGGCGGACCGCGGACGAACCTGAGACCGGACTACATTGTGCGGGGGTTTTATTCCGCTTCCGGGATTCCTCCGATGCAAGCGATCCACGTAGAGCTCAAGCTCGACGACACGCAGTTGGGCCAAACGATTTTTTCTCCGTCCTACGATGGGAACCAGACCGACATCAACGGCCTCGTGAACCAAATCGGAATCGAGCTGCGGGACAAGCTAATGGTTGAGCCGCTTTCGGACGCGGACGCGAAGGCTGCGCAGATCAGCTTCCCCCGCGATCCGGAGGCCCAGCGCCATTACGCCGAGGGCCTCAAGAAACTCAGAACTCTTGATGCCATCGGCGCGCGAGACGAACTGCAACAGGCGGTCAAGCGGGAGCCGCGCTATGCGCTCGCATACGCCGCTCTGGCGCACGCATGGGAAATTCTGGGCTACGACAAAAACGCCGGGGAGGCAGCCAAGAAAGCTTTCGAGTATTCGCGGGGCTTGGGGGACCGGGATGGCGGATTGATCGAGGCGCAATACCGCACGCTGACGCGAGACTGGAGCCGAGCGATAGAAATTTACAGATCGCTCTGGGGCGTAAAACACGACGAACCGGAATATATTTTGGACGTAGCGGGCGTTCAGATCAAGGCTGATATGGGTGAGGACGCTTTGAAAACGCTCGACGAGCTCAAACATACCGGGAAAGGATATAGCGAAGACCCGCGGGTCGACTACGCGGAGGCGTTGGCGGATGAAAAGCTGGCGGACGTGAAGGGACAGCACACCGCGGCGGCGAAAGCGGCACGCGAAGCGTCCGCGGAGGGAGCGCGACTGCTCGAGGCCAGCGCGGACTGGCAGGATTGCGGCGCGCTTTTCGGGCTTGGCGACTTAAAGGCGGCGGAAAAGGCTTGCCAGAATTCCAGCGAGAAAGCAGACATGGCCGCGGGACGGCAGATAAAAGCTCGCGCGCAAAGTGTTCTCGGAAGGGTCATGCAGCGCGAGGGTGAGCTCCCCCAAGCTCTGGAGCTGCATAAGAGTGCGCTCTCGACGGCAAAGGACATCGACTCGGAGAAGGATATCATTGGCGCTCTTCTCAATATTGCGGAGGTGCAATCTTCGCAAGGGAACTTGGCCGAATCTCAGAGTAATCAGCAAGAGGCAATAGACATCGCGAGGAGAATCGACGACACCCAGCTGATTCTGGTTTTTCAGACAAACCAGGGCGTTGACTTGGTTACCCAGGGGAACTACGACGAGGCAAAGGCGCTGTTCCAGGACGAGTTGGTCACTGCTCGGTCGGTTCAGGACAGCACGGCTGTCTCGGATACTCTCTTGAATCTCGGGGTGGTGTTGCTTCAGGCTGGCGAGCCGGCTATGGCTGAGAAGGACGTAGCGGAGTCGCTCGAGCTTGCCAGAAAGATGCAGTTGAGAAACGAGGAACTGAGTGCGCTTTGCGAGTCGGGAGATGCCAGGATGGCGCGGGGAAATCTTAGCGGGGCTCGCAGCAGCTATGGCGAAGGCCTCAGGCTTTCCTTACAGGCTGGTGACGAACTCAATGCTGCAAATTGCCGCTTGGGTCTCGCGAAACTAGCGATTGAAACCGGCGATGCCACGAATAGCGAGGCACAGGCGCGACCGGCTTTGGATGCATTCACGAAGTATTCCGCCATCGACGCGCAGTGCGATGCACTGAACACGCTGGCGCGAACGTTTCTTCAAGTGGGCAAGCGATCCGACGCAGAGGCACAACTCGACCGTGCTACGCAGGTCGGCGTGCAAGATCAGGTTGTGAAGCTATCCTTGGCAGTGACGAGCGCGCAGCTCGGCGCGCTCCAGGGAAATTCCGGGCGGGCCTCACAGTCGCTGGCTTTGGCATTAGACCAGGCGCGACGGATGCGGCTTTCGGAAACGCAGCTGGAAATCCGGCTCGCCCAAGTGGACATCGACCCCAGGGGCCACGGACCCGCCAGGGAGCGCGAGCTGGAATCCATCGAGCGGGAGGCACGAGCCGAAGGGTATGGGTTGCTAGCCTCCACCGCCGCACGTATGGAAAACACTTCAGGGAAGTAACGGATTGGATAATCGGTTCTGCACGCGTATGTCAAATCTATGCAAGCAGTTGCACCTTCCGGTCGCCCGCGCCTCCGCTAATATTGTTATTTACGCGCGTTGACATTGATTCGCGCTGAAAACACTGGGCTTACAGGACCCGAAAGTTCCGTCGTCGATTTCGCCCAATTGGCCTTCAGCGTGCAGAATGCGGACCAGGTTTTTGTGTCCGCTGGCACTCGTATTCGCGTGGAGGGCTCAATGAGAAGCAAGCTCGGTCTGCTAATCGTAGCGCTTGGAATCGTGGGGCTCAGCAGCTCGTCCGCGTGGGCGACGACGATACGCGGCGGTTCCAATTACGGAACCAGCACCATGTCGTTCTCAGACTGCTACGAGAACGATTCCAACACCATGGGGACTGCCTGCGAGGCCTTCAATTCCACTCCGACTGTCGTCAGTTTCGATGGCACAAATTACGACGTGTTTCAGTTCGTTGTCGGTGAAGGCGACAGCACACCCGGCACGATCTACGACGTGATCGATCTCGGTTCCATTGCCGCCAATACCACTTTCTCTCTGCCATCGCTTTTTACGTCCTCGGGGACGCAAGTCTTCACTTGTAACGATCAATTCGACCCCACTTCCGGAAACTCGTTGGCGCTTTTTGACAGCGCCGGCAACCCAATGGCTGGACCTTGCACCCAGTACCTCACGGGTACAGATGCCACCATCACGGCCAACGCGGGTGGAACCTTCACCACCGATTCGGGGTTCAACGCGTTCAACCTGGTTCTAGACGTCCCTGATTCGGGCGCCCCGGCTCCTGTTAATACGCCGGAACCTTCCACTCTTGCGCTACTCGCTGTTGGACTCCTTGCGGCGGGTCGCGGATTGTGGCGCAATCAGCGCCCTAACTGAGCGCGGCCACTCCTCAGACGCAGCTGCAAATCCCGTGTTTTTCGATGGAACGCGCAGCCGCCATGGTGAGGCACTCAGTCCGTGGCGCTGGGGCTTCTCGCAACTGAAGCGGCCGGGGTTGGGATTGCGCCCGGGCGGTTGGCGAAGCCTTCCTTGATTAGCTTCCAGATTGTGCTGCGGCTTTGGAGGATGGTTTTCACCCAGGCCAGCTTGCCGATCTGCGGGAAATAGATGCCGCGGAAGCAGAGGCGGGCGATCAGGATATTAATCCGATATCCCAACGGCTTGTGCTTGAGCGAGTCCACCGCGTGGGCGATAGCCTCCGGGCTGTAGGACTGCGCCCAGCCGTAGTTCACCTCGGCGTGAGCTTCCGGGATCGTCATCTTCAACGGCGTGTGGGCCATGGCGAACGGGATGAACTCCTGCCAGTGCCTAGGGCGCGTGAGGCGGCCCGCGACCTCGAGTCGCTTGTAAAGTGGCGTCGCCGGCAGGGGCGTCAGCAGGCCAAAAATCGGCAGACCAGGCGGCCAGGTCCGGACTTGCTCGAGAGTCCGCTCCGCAACTCCTGTTGTGTCATTGTCCATGCCGAAGATAAACGACGTGATCGCGTAAACGTTCCGCTGCGCGAGCCTTTCGAGGACGGCGGCGTATTCGCCAGGCTTGTTGAAGCCCTTGTTCACGTCCTTCAGGTTTGCCGGATCGATGGACTCCATGCCGATAAAGATCCACTTACCGCCGGCGGCGGCGATGAGGTCGACGAGTTCTTCGTCGCGCAAAAGATTGGCGCTGATCTGCGCGACCCAATGTAGTTGGGCGTTGGCGGCGATAATGTCGCGCAAGAGCGATTTCGTGCGTTTCACGTTGATGGCGAAATTATCGTCGATGAAAAAGACGGCGATTTGGCCGCCTTCGCTGCGCGCGCGCGCCTTCAATTTCAGCAATTCGTTTACGACGCTTTCATTGGTGCGGAAGCGGATCGAGTCGCCGAAAAATCCGGTGACGGTGCAGAATTCGCAGCCGTAGGGGCAGCCGCGGCCCGATTCGACGGGGATCATGCGAAACGTCCCCCATCCGCCTCCGAAGCGCTTCAGCAGAGGCGCGGCAACTTTGGGAACAAGGTTGAACTGATCGAGGTCAACGGACTCCCAGGGAATCTCGGGATATGGTCGGAGCGGCGGCTTGCGTTCCTTGCCAAGCTCATCCATCGGAACGTAGACATCCTTGAGTTGGCCGCGAGCGGCATCCTCAACGATCCGCGGCCAGGTTTCATCGGCCTCACCAAGAGCGACCGCATCGGCATGGCGAGGCCCGCCATCCCGGCCGAGCGCTTCGTCGGAGAGTTCCGTGACGTGAGGTCCGCCCATCACCACGGGCACTCCTATCGCGCGGACCGCGTCCGCCATGCGGTACGCCTTCGCAATCATGCGGGTCATGGCCCCGATACCGACGAGTCCGATATTTTGTTCTCGAACGAAGTGCGCGAGGCCTTCTTCATCCACGGGCTGTGCGTTTCCATCCATCAGGAGCACTTCGTGGCCGGGCGGCGTGAGCGCCTGAAGCAGGAACATCCAAAGATGCGGCATGAAATTGCGGGTAACGCCGTTGTCCGGGTTATACAGCAGAATTCGCATGGCTTCCTTCTCCTGCCGGCCCCGCAGATTTCCGTCTCACGGCCGAATCGTGGCTCGTCTGACAAGCTATTGCTCGGAACGAGCGTAGGCCGACCGTGCAGGCAAATATGCTCAATATTGAACACTTTCGAAATCGGCGCCTTTCCTGGAAACCTCGGGACTTAGTCGATGAGAACCACGTTGAGGAGGGAGCTGTGCACGGAGAGACCGCCGTTGTACTCGATGAAACCGAGCTTCCGGAATTTATTCATGAAGAAGCTGACGCGCGACCGGGTGGTTCCCACCATTTCGGCAAGCGTTTCCTGGCTGATCTTGGGAACGATGGGTTCGGGCTTGCCGGCCTTCCCGTATCGCGCGAGAAGAAGAAGTGTGCGGGCCAGGCGTTTTTCGCTGGAGTTGAAAAGCTGGTCCACCAGATCGGCTTCGAACCGAATGTTGCGCGCCAAAGTATGCGCGATGAATCGCTCCGCAAAAGCCTGCTCCTCGCGAAGCACCCGCATCATGGCAGACTTGCGAATTTCCAAAATCGAGCTGGGTGAAATGGCGGTTGCCGTGGAAATTCGCAGCAGCTGTCCAGCCAGACACCCTTCTCCCAGGAAATCGCCGTCACCCAGGATCGCGACGACGGCTTCCTTCGCATTCTTCGAGACGACGGTGAGCTTGACGCGTCCTTTCTGGATGTAAAAGACTCTTGCCGCCGCATCGCCCTGTGAAAACACCACCTGCTTGTTGCGATACTGCACGATCTTCTTGCCCAGCCCGCCGGAATTCAAGAATGCGGACAGGTTGAATCGCGGCGTTCTCGACGGTTTCATTTCCCTAATTGCCTCGGGGCAAGTCTCAAGCAATTGCTAGACCGAGTCAAGCCAGCCGCCGACGGCGATACGTATCCCGATTACAAGCAGGGCGGGCCGCGCGGCGTTATTTGTGCGCGTAGCGGCGGCTGGCGGCGTGTACTTCGATCGGCGCGAGGTCGACGAGCGGCGCGGCGGCCGTGATGTAGGTTTGCGACATGCGGTCCTGCCAGGTGAAGCCGTCCTCGTCCCAGACGGCCCAGGCGAATCCGAGCATCAGCGTGGCTCCGGAGATCAGATAGCCGAACGTGCGCCAGATGAGCTGGCGCGTGTCCGGCAGGCTGCCGTCCAGTCGCACGACCGTGAGCCCCATCAGCTGCATCCCGGGCGTGGCGCCGGCGAACACCGTGAAGATCGAGAAATAGATCGCGAAGAAAAGGTACGCGACGGTGAGATACACCATCGCGTCGGTTTTCGCGAGCGTGAGCTGCCCGCCGGCCCAATGGAACAGGCCGACCAAGCTGAGACAGGTGAGCGCGAGAAAGATTGAGTCCAGAAACGCCGCCCAGCGGCGATCGGCGAGCGGCGCGACCGGTACCAATGCGGTTTGCGGGCGCGCGCGATCTTCGGGTGAACTGGCGAAGTTCAGCTCGGGCTGGATACAGATGTCCACACGCTCGGCACCGCGGGTCAGGCGCTGCGCCGGACGGGGACGCGGAGGCTCGGGCAGTTCGATGTCTTCATTGTCCTCGTGAGCTTCGTGGACGGCGGGGGCGTGCTGGTTAAACGGTAGCCCGGATTGCGATTCGTCATTGCGCGCATAGCCCCGGCGCGCGCGATAGAGCTCTAGGCGGCGCGACACTTCCATGCGCCATTCAGGCTCGGGAGTTTCTTCGAGCGGCTTGACGGCGACGGCGACAGATTCGGAGAACTTGCCGGCTTGGCCGCGTTCGGCGGCATCGACCGCGCAGAAGGAACAGCTTTCGGCGTCGTCCAGCAGCAGGGCGCCACACTTCGAGCAGATGCGTATCACTGGTGTGTTTTGCGCCGCGGAAGATCCAGTGGAACGCGGAGATCATATCACGATCATGCGCTGCCGGCGCGCGAGGCCGTCTCGACTCGTGTGGCGGATCAGGCAACACGGTTGTCGCGCCGGGAGTCTGAAACAGAGGGCCTCGGCCGCCTACCGCTGCCGATTGCGGGGGCGGGAAGCGCGTGTTAGGCTCAGTTTTCTTTTTTTGCATTTCTCAGCTGATGCGCGAAGCGATATTCCCGAAATCCGTCCGTACAGCGGCACTCTGCTCCCTGCTGCTCGCGCTGCTGGCCGCGACGCCATCGTCGCTGCGAGGCCAATCGCAGACCACTCCGCCTTCGTCGCCACTGCAAAAGCCGAAGCCTGTCGCGAACCTCACGCCGGGCGGCGAGGCGACCCTCGAAGCCGACCAGCAGCGCCAGGTCGGCAAAATCTCCTACGCCGACGGGCACGTGGACGTGCGCTACGAAAACGCGCGCCTGCGGGCCGACCATGTGGAATACGACAATGACGCGCAAGTGATCATCGCACGCGGCAACGTGCAGCTGGACTACGCCACGCAGCACGTGGAGGCCGACGACGCACGCTACGAGCTCCGCACCGGCCGCGGCACGTTCCATCACGTGCATGGCACGTTTGCCCTGCAACGCCGCCCGATGCCCACGCTGCTGATCAGTCCCAACCCTTTATATTTCGAGGCCGAAGAAGCCGACCGCCTGGACGAAACCACCTATCGCATCCGCAAAGGGTGGTTGACGGTCTGCAAACCGGGCAAACCCGTCTGGAAATTTTACGCGCCCGCGGCCACGGTGCGACTGAAGCAATCGGTACGCATTGAAAACGGCAACTTCCGCGTGTATTCGGTACCGGTCCTTTATCTGCCATACGCCACGGTTCCCGCCGAAGAACGCCGCGAGTCCGGATTCCTGATCCCGGAGATCGGCGACACATCGCAAAAAGGATTTGTGATCGGCGATTCGGTCTACTGGGCGCCACTGGATTGGATGGACATGACGCTGGGCGCGGCCGATTTCAGCAAGCGCGGCTGGAGCCAAAAAGGCGATTTCCGCATGAAGCCGTGGGAGGGCGCAACGTTCGACGCCAGCTACTACGGCGTGATCGATCGCGGTCTGAAAGTGGACGATGAACCGCCGGTGCCGCAGGGCGGGCATGAAGCGAAGCTGCTGTTCACCTCCGATCTGCCGGGAGGTTGGCGCGCGGTGGCCGATTTGGATCAGCTGACCTCGCTCACGTTTCGCCTGGCATGGTCTGAGACTTTCAAGGAAGCGGTGAACTCCGAGGTCCGCAATACGGCGTTTTTGAACAAGAATTTCGACGGCTTCAGCATCGGGTTCGCGGCGCTGAGCTATCAAAACTATTTGACGGCCACTCCGCAGGCTTCCATCACACTGCGGACCGCTCCGGAAGCGAACATCAGCTCAGTAGACCAGAATTTTCTCAGCAAGCTGCCATTTTACTGGTCGTTCGACGCATTTACCGGAGGAAACTATCGCGCCGACGGAATTACGCCGTTTTCGACGCCGGGATTCGTCAGCCGCAGCGAAATCGCGCCGACGGTCACGCTGCCGCTGCACCTGGGCGATTGGATCAACATCACGCCGAGCTTCACCTTCCGGTCCACCTATTACGGCGCGCAGCTGCGCAACGGAAGCTTTCTCGATCAGGGACTTTTCCGCGACACGGAGGAATTCTCGATCGACCTGCGGTTTCCCGTGATCGAGCGCGTCTACGACCACGGCGAGACGAAGTGGAAGCACGTGGTCGAGCCGTACCTGGTCTATCGCCTGGTCAACGGCGTGAACGACTTCGGGCAGTTCCTGCGTTTTGACGAAGATGACACGCTGACGGACACGAACGAGATCGAATATGGCGTCACACAGCGCCTCTATCGACGCACGGCTAACGGCGAATCCCAGGAATTCATAACCTGGCACATCGCGCAGAAATATTTCTTCGATCCCACGTTCGGCGGCGCGCTGGTTCCGGGCGATCGCAACGTGTTTCAGACGCTCGTGTCGCTCACCCCGTTTGCGTTTGCGGACGTGGCGCGGCGGTTCTCCCCGATCGTCAGCGACGTTAGCGTCGCGCCGGGCAAGCGATGGGATACGCAGTTCATCGTGAACTACGATCCGCAGCGCAACCGGCTGACGGCCATCGGGACGCTGCTGAAGCTGAAGCCCTACAAGGAATCGTTCATCACGCTCGCGCACTTTTACACGTTAAATTTACCGGTGAATCCTGAACCCCCGCCGCCGAACTTCCAGCAGCATTCGAATCAAGTTCGCACGCTTTTCGGCTACGGCGAGCCGAACCGCCGCGGGTTCAACGTCGAGTTCGGCGCGAGCTACGATTTTGTGGCGCAGGCCTTCCAGAACCAGATCGTCGAGGTTTCCTACAACGGCTCGTGCTGCGGCCTCGGCTTCGAATATCGCCGGTTTTCGTTTGGCACCATCCGAAACGAAAATCAGTACAGCATTGTGATCCGCATCGCGAACCTGGGCTCGGCCGGCAACCTCCGGCATCAGGAAAAGATTTTTTAGATCGGCACTCGTGACGCCCTATTCGGAATCCGAGCTAGCGTATTTTTCCATCCAGCGGGCGGCACGCCTGCTGCGGCGCGGCGAAATCTCTCCGGTCGATCTGGTCGAAGTTTCGCTCGAGCGTATCGAGCGATGGAGTCCGCAGCTCAACGTGTTCCTCACGGTGCTGGCGGAAAATGCGCGGCGGCAGGCGAAAGCGGCCGAACGCGAAATTCGCCGCGGCCGCGCGAAAAGCCCTCTGCACGGCATTCCCGTCTCGCTGAAGGACAATTTCTGGACGCGCGGCGTGCCTACCACGGCCGGGTCGACAATTCTGGCCAACTGGGTACCGAACGCGGATAGTGATGTGGCCAAGTCGCTGACTGAGGCCGGCGCGATTCTGCTCGGAAAGACGAACATGCACGAATTCGCCTACGGCATCACAGGCGAGAACCCGCATTACGGCAGCTCGCGCAATCCTTGGGCGCCCGAGCGCATTTCCGGCGGCTCAAGCGGCGGATCGGTCGTCGCCGTCGCCGTGGGGATGGGCGCCGCATCGGTGGGCACGGATACGGGCGGATCGATTCGCATTCCGTCGGCGCTCTGTGGGATCGTCGGCCTTAAGCCGACTTACGGCCTGGTGAGCACCGTGGGTGTGGTGCCGCTGGGCACGACCTTCGATCACTGCGGTCCGATCGCGCGCAACGTGACCGACGCGTGCATCCTGCTCGAAGCGATCGCCGGGAAATACCCGCGCGGCGCAGCGCGACCCGGCTGGCGCACGCTGCGCAAAATGCTGCCGCGGCGATTTCGCATCGGCGTGCCCAAGGAATTCTATTTCGACCGGCTCGAGCCCGAAGTGCGGCGCTGGGTCGAGGTAGCTGCGAAGACATTCGAATTACTAGGAGCGCGCGTCGAGGAGGTTTCGCTGCCGCGCCTCGCCGGAGCGGTGGAGCAGGCGACGAACGTCGTGGTCGCCGAAGCGAGCGCCTATCACGAATCGCAGGGATATTTCCCCGCGCGGGCCGCGGAATATGGAGACGACGTCCGCGCCCACCTCGAATTCGGCCACAAGCTGCTCGCGGTGGATTATTTCCGGGGGATCGGCGCGCGCCGGGACATTATCGCCGATTTTGAGGCGGCGTTTGAAAAAGTGGATGTGATCCTGGCGCCCACCGCGCCGATTTCGGCGCCGCGCGTTGGCGAGACGCAGGTGCGCGTGACCGGAGACCGCGAGACCGCCGCACGCGCCGAGCTGCTGCGGCTCACGCGCCCGAGCAATATCAGCGGCATGCCTGCGATCTCAATCCCCTGTGGATTCACCCGCGAAGGGCTGCCGGTGGGGATGCAACTGATGGGCCCGCGATGGGGCGAAGCGCGTCTGCTGGCGATCGCGCGAGCCTTCGAACAAGCGACCGAATGGCACACGCGCCGTCCGAATCTCGCCTGAGGCTTGGGCGCCGCTTGCATCGGGGCGGTGAAGCTCGGCCGTTTCATATCGTGAAATTGACGCTGGCCCTCGTCGAGCCGCGCGCGCCATCGCAGAACCAAAAACCGGTGGTACACGTCTAAACGATATGGTCAAATTAGCGAACAGTCGGACCTGCGCCCATGATCGGGGCCCTGTTCACCTGGGGGAGTGAGGGAATCCTATGGCTGTAGCGGTACTTGCTGGACTTTTTGTGTTTGCAGCTGGCTTGGGTTCTTTTCTTTCGCCCTGCGTGCTGCCGCTGGTTCCCGGCTATCTTTCCATGCTCTCCGGCGTGGGTGTCGACAAGCTCCGGGAGGGCGAAGGGGAAACGAGCAAGCTGTTTAGCTCGGCACTGGCATTCGTCATTGGACTGTCCGTTGTTTTCATTACGATGGGAGCCACGGCGAGCGCCGTCGGACAGTTTCTGCTTAAGCATCGCGACCTGCTCGCGCCCGTCGCCGGCGCGGTCATCATTCTGTTTGGATTGCACCTGATCGGCTGGCTGATCAAGCTACCTGTCCGCGCTGGACTGATCGTCGGCGGGATTCTTGTGGCCATCGGCGTTGTTTTGAGTCTGCGCACGGCCGAGTCGGTCGTGAAGCCGATCTATTTCTACGCAGCCTCGCTGATTTTTCTTTTCGGCCCTCCTTTGACTCGCTGGTTGAACCGCGATGTCCACATGCGCGATGTCGGCGGAAAAAATCCCGGCATCGTCAGCGGCTTCCTGCTCGGGTTTGCGTTCGCGCTCGGCTGGACCCCGTGCATCGGACCGATCCTTACGACCGTGCTGGCCATTGCAGCTTCGCGCGGCAGCGTGCGGGACGGCGTCATCCTTCTCACGCTCTATTCCGCAGGTCTTTCGATCCCGTTCCTGCTGACGGCGGTCGGCGTCGCCCGTTTCATGAAGTTCTATCAGAGATTTCGCAAGCACCTGCACACTGTCGAGGTCTGCAGCGGAGTGCTGCTGCTGATCATCGGCGGCTTGATTTTCACCAATGCCCTCACGCTCATCTCCTCTCACATCGGTGGATACAGTGCTGAGGGCCTCGTTGAGAGAATGATGCCTGATGGCGTAGCAAAATGGCTGAAGGGCTACGGCGATACCGGTCCCGGACCGGCGCCTGCGCATCTCTCTCCCGCCCCCGATGTCACCTTCAAGGATCTCGCCGGCAAGGGCGTTCCGCTTTCGAGTTACAAGGGCCAGGTGGTGCTGCTGAATTTCTGGGGCACTTGGTGCGAGCCGTGCCAGCACGAAATTCCGATGCTGATCGATATTCAAAACAAATATGCGTCGAAAGGTTTCACCCTCGTCGGCGCGGCAACCAACGATGAAGACGCCACGGTCGATAAGTTCATCCACACCACGGAGTTCAACGTGGGCGGCCAAGAATTGAAGATGAATTATCCCGTGGTGATGAATAGCGACGACAACGTAACGAAATTCGGCGGTATTCTTGGCATGCCGACCACCTATCTGATCACGCGCGACGGCCAAATCGCCAAGCGCTACATCGGAAGCCTCGAATCAAATGAGGCGCAGCTCGAAAAGGACATCGAGAGCCAACTATGACATCCATTACTCGATTCGCGTATGGTGCCGGTCTCGCGGCATTCCTGCTGATTTCGGCGTCGCGCACGGCTTTCACGCAGCAAACGGCGCTGCCTCCGAAGCCGTCCGACATCGTCTCCACGAAGACGTACGTCTCAATGGACCCCGTCCCCCGCGGCAAAGAATTTCAGGCCGCGGTGGTGGTGAAGATCAATCCGGGCTATCACATGAATTCGCACAAGCCCTCCGACAGTTATCTGATTCCGACGACCGTAACGCCGCAGCTTCCCGACGGGTTCACGCTGGTCGGCGAGCCGTCCTACCCGCTGGGGAAGAACGAAAAATTTCCGTTCTCGCCCGATAAGCCGCTCAACGTTTACACCGACAGCGTCACATTTCGCCTGAAAATGACGGCGGACGAAAAAGCTGCGCTGGGGAAAGCCTCGATTCCGGTGACCCTGCGGTTTCAGGCGTGCAACACGTCGGCGTGCCTGCCGCCGGTGAAGATTCCACTGGCGCTGGACGTGAACGTCACCGCGGCGGGGAAGACCGGTAAGCCGATGAACCCTGAGATTTTCGTTTCAAAACCTTCAGGCTTCTAGCACGAGCACGCGGCGCGGATTCAGCGTCAGCGCGCCATAATCGCGGGCACGGCGTTCCGCAACCGCTCGACCACGCGTTTCTGCCCGAGCGCAACCATCGTATCGAACAGCGGAGGCGCCACCGCGCGGCCCACGATCGCCACGCGCGTAGCGTTGATCAGCAAGCCTGCTTTCACGCCCTCGGCCGCGGCCACCGCGCGCGACACAGCGTCGCACGCATCGTGGTTCCAGTCCGGCAGAGCCTCGAGCGCGTCGGCAAGCTTCGCCAGCATGTCCGGCAAGCGTTCGTCTTTCCAGAATTTTTCGCGCGCGTCGGCATCGTAACCGAAATCGTCCGCAAAGAAACCGCGTGCCCAGCTCGTGAAATCCCCGAGCAGCCGCGTCCGCGGCCGGATCAGGTCCACCGCGCGCGCGAACCACGCTGGATCCTGGCTCGCCTGGGAGCCTTCCCACAATCCCGCGCGCTTCAGCTCGCCTTCCACGTACGGCAGCACGTACTCCACCGGCGTCTTCTGCAGGTATTGCGTGTTGAACCATTCCAGCTTCGCGCGATCGAACACCGCGTTCGTCCGGCTCACTCCAGAAAGCGCGAACCGCTCGATTAACTCGCTCGTGCGAATGTATTCCTCATCCCCGCCGGGCGACCATCCAAGCAGCGCCAGAAAATTGCGAAACGCTTCTGGCAGAAATCCCTCCTCGGCGTAAGAGCCCACGCTCGTCGCACCGTGCCGCTTGGAAAGCCGGGTGCGGTCAGGCCCCAAAATCAGCGGGACGTGCGCGAAAATCGGCGGCTGCGTGCCCAGCGCGCGGTAGATCAGCGCCTGCTTGGGCGTGTTCGAGAGGTGATCGGCGCCGCGAATGATGTGCGTGATGCGCATGTCGATGTCGTCCACCACGACGCTGAGCTGATACGTGGGCACGCCATTCGACCGCAGCAGGACAAAATCCTCAATCTCCGCGTTCTGCACCTCGCGCGGGCCGAACACGGCATCTTCGAAGGGAGTCACTCCCGCGCGCGGCACCTTGAATCGAATCGCATACGCCAGCCCCTCTTTGTCTTTCTCGGCGCGTTCGGCATCGGAAAGATCGCGGCATGGGCACGCCGGTCCCTTCTGCGTCCTCGGCCCCTCGTCGTCGCCTTCGCCCTCCTGCTCGCCCGCGGACGCCGCATCTCCGCCCGCATACGCCGCGCCTTTGCAGTAGCAGGGGAACGCCGCGCCGCTCGCGAGCAGCTTCGCCGCTGCCGCGCGATACATTTCCAGCCGCTGCGACTGAAACAGGGGCCCTTCGTCCCACTCGATCCCGAGCCACCTCAGCCCATCCAGGATTCCTTCCACCAGCTCGGGCTTATTGCGCTCGACATCCGTGTCCTCGATCCGCAGGACGAGCGTGCCGCCCTCCCGGCGCGCAAAAAGCCAGTTGAAGAGCGCCGTGCGAGCCCCTCCCACATGCAGATAGCCGGTGGGCGACGGGGCAAAACGGACGCGTGGTTTGTCAGCAGAAGCCATTCGGTTCTCTTTTTCAGCTGGTCTCGAAACGATTCATCTTAGCGGAAGCATTCGCCAAAATCGAGGCGCCGAATTCCACAGCCCGGACGGACTCGGTACCCGGGTACTGTTGACCCACCCGGCCACGGCCGCCATAGTGAATGGGACGGTAACGGTTATTGCCGCGAAACCGGGTGGACACGCCGCGCTGACACTAGAGGTTTTTCTGCTATTCTCGGTGGACGATTCTAGGAGTACGGGCCGTTAATTGCCTAGCTATCTCACAATTACGGGATTTGTCCTGCTGGCAAGCTCATTCCTGCTGGCCGGATATTTCTATTTCATTCATCGCCTGAAACGCCAGAATTACCTGCTCGCCTGGTCGATCGCCTGGCTGCTGCTCGGGGCGCATCTTGCCACCGGCGCCATGAGCAACGATCCGATGGGCACGACGTGGGACCGCGCGCTGTTCGCGGTGAGCCAAGTCATGATGGCCAGTTCGGCGCTGGCCTTTTATTGCGCCGCGCGCCTCTACGCCGGCCTCAAGGTCCCCGTTCGTGGAGTCGCGGTCGCGTTCGTGATTTTTGCGGCATGGCCCATCGCCCGGCAGAACCAGGTCTGGAACATTCCGCCCACGGTGCTCGCTGTCGGTTTCATTCTTTTGTTTGTCGCCTACACATTCTTGCAGGAAGGCCGCAAGCAGGAGTCGCGCGCCGACGTTCTGCTGTCTATTGCGTTCGCCGGCTGGGGCTTGATCTACTTTACGGCGGCATTTCGAAACTTTCTGCCCTGGGCGCAGCGTTCGGGCATGCTGCCGTTGATGTTCTTGCCGCAGCTTTTCACCTGCGTGCTCATGGTCATGGGCGTTTACGAGGAGGAGCGGCGGCGCGTCGAGCGCAACATGCTTGCACTTTCCAGCCTGAACCTGGCTACCTCCAGTATCGTCGGCGGAGAAATTCAGAAGATGCTGGCGCAGGCGCTCGAGCGCGTGCTCAACGTGGTGCGCATCCCGGTCGGCGCGCTTTGTCTGCAAAATGACGACGGCTCTCCACCCACGATTATCATCGCAGGTCTTACTGACTCGTTCGTCAGTTCGATCCGGGAGTCAAATCTCGAATCGTATCTGGTAAATCTGGTCGCGCGCCTCGGGGGCCTGGTCGTCTTTCGCGACCTCACCCGTGACGCGAATTGGGAAGCCCTCGAAAAGGAAGAATCGTTTCTGCAGGTCCGCCGCGTGCTGCTCGCGCAGGGTCTGCGTACCGTGGTGGGCATCAGTTTGCAGACCAAGGAGCGCATCTTCGGCTCTCTGCTGCTCGGCACTCCGGATAACCGCAGTTTCACTCCTGCCGAGCGACGCCTGCTGCTCGCGCTGGGCCAACAGATCGGCACTTCAGTCGAGAACAGCTACCTGATCAAGCAGACCGCGCGCCGCAGCGAAGAGCTGCACATCCTCAACGATATTGGCCGCGCACTCAGCTCCACGCTCGACCTCGATACCCTGCTGGGCCGCATTTATTCGGAAATGCGCCGCGTGCTCGACGTCAGCAGCTTTTTCATTGCCTTCGATCATCCGCGCACACGCGAGATCCGCCTCGAAATGGAAGTGATTGATGGCGAGGGGCTGCCGAAGCGCTCGCGCCACTCCGGCAACCATCTGATCGAGTACGTCGTGCGCACCGGACAACCGCTGCTGATCCGCGAGAAATTCATGGAAGAGGCCGAACGCCTCGGCTTCGAGCCGCTACGCGCGCTCGGTTCGGTCTGCGCCGTCCCGCTGATTCGCTACGACCGCACCGTCGGCGTGATGGCCGTGCACAGCGCGAAGGAGCACGTCTTTGATGCCGGTCACGTCGAATTCCTGCGCGTCCTGGCCAGCGAAGCAGGCATCGCCATGGAAAACGCGCGCCTCTTCGAAGAAGAACAGAAGAAATCGCGTCAGCTCACGCTGATCAACAACGTCTCGAGCCACGCCATCACCTCGCTCGATCCCGACGAAATGCTCGCCAAGATCGTCGCCGAAATGGAAAAGCACCTCGCCTACGATCATATCGGTATTGCGCTACTCGACTACTCCGCCAAGGAGCTGGTGGTGCAGGCCGAGGCCGGCGCGCGCCGCGAAGCCGTGGGCCGCCGTGTGGTGCTGGGCGAAGGGCTCCTCGGACAGGTTGCCCGCAGCAGCCAGACCACCATCGTTCGCCAGGTAACGGCTACGTCTCCCAAGCTGGTGCTTGAAGATTCAGCCGCCGGCGTCGCGCTACCGGTCACCTACGGCGAACAATTCCTCGGCATCCTCTACGTCGAATCGGCCGTAGCGTGCGATTTTCCCGACGCGGACGTCACTCTGTTGCGCACGCTTGCCGATCTATTCGCCGGCGCCCTGCACAACGCGCTCACGTTCCAGAAGGCGCAGGAGCAGGCGATCACCGACGGCCTTACCGGCGTGAAAACGCACCGCTTCCTCATGGAAGCGCTTTCTGCCGAATGGAAACGGTCTACGCGCGCAAACCGTCCGCTCGCGCTTGTGCTGATGGACCTGGACCGCTTCAAATTCGTCAACGATTTCTACGGCCACCTCGAAGGCGACGTCGTCCTCCAGCGCGTTGGCCACATTCTCGAGCAGAATTGCCGCCGGTCGGATGTCGTCGCACGCTACGGCGGCGACGAATTCGTAATCCTGATGCCAGAAACCTCCGTTGAGCAGGCTCGCCAGCTGGCCAACAAACTCCGCGGATGGATCGCCTCCGATCCGTTGCTGCGCGATAAAAATATCACCGCCAGCTTTGGCATCGCGGCGTTCCCGGTTCACGGCTCGACACCGCAGGAGCTGATCCAGATCGCCGACTCCTCGATGTATTTATCCAAGCATCAGGGCGGCAACCTGGTTTCCAGCGCCGAGCAGGGCGACCCGAACGATCGTAAGCGCTGGAAGAAAGATGTCCTCGAGGCCTATCTCGGCGTCACGCTGAAGCGCCTTTTCTCCACCGGCCCGGAGGCGTTCGAGGAAATTTATCGCCGCCTCGAGCAGTTCACCCGCTCGCTGCGCGAACAGGGCGGCGATGCGGCCGGCGACACGCTGCCGCCTGCGGTCGTCGAAACGGTCACCTCGCTCGCTTTCGCCATCGACGCCAAGGACCATTACACGCAGGGTCACTCGCAGAAAGTTTCCGCCTACGCCGTGATGATCGCGCAGGCCCTCGGCTTGACGCCCGCGGAAATGGAAGAGATTCGTCTCGCCGGTCTGCTTCACGATATCGGCAAGGTCGGCATCCCGGAAGCGATCCTCAATAAATCAGGCCCGCTCGACGCTTCTGAATGGGAGACAATGAAGACGCACACCGACCTCGGCGCACGCATTCTCGAGCCGCTGAAACCGATGGGCCGCATCCGCGAAATGGTTCGTCACCACCACGAGTTCTACGATGGCACCGGCTATCCGCAGCGCCTGGAAGGCGACCAGATTCCCTACGGCGCGCGCGTGATTGCCATCGCGGACGCTTACGACACGATCACTTCCGAGCGCACCTACAAAAAAGCGCGCACGCCGGAAGACGCTTTCGCCGAGCTCGAGCGTTGCGCCGCCAATCAATTCGATCCCGAGATCGTCCGCGTCTTCGTGGACACCATGCGCCGCGCCCCGCGTCCCACGGTCGAAACTGCCGTCACAGTCTCCGTCCGCGCCGACAAAGAAGACTGATCAACCATTCGCCCCGCCAACTTCTCGAATATCCCTGCGCATCAAATGCGGTAATGGGCGCCGGGCTGGAGATTTCCGGCGGGACGCATTAGGATGTCCCCACCATAGCTGATGGGGGAGGGCCGCACATGCGACACATGCTGCTTCGCGAACTCGTGAGCAAGTTCTCGCGGCGCGGATTCCTGCGCGCGGGCGCAGCAACCGTGGCGGCCGCAGCGGTAGGCGGCTCGCCTCTCCTGACGAAAGCGACGGAAGGGGGCCTGAGCGCCGACGAATCGCGGACGCTGGTTAAATTCACGCGCGATCTTTTCCCGCACGATCGCCTCGACGATTCCTTCTACGCCAAAGCCATCGCTCCACTGCAAGACGAAGCCTCGAAAGACGCCGCCACGCGTAAATTACTCACCGAAGGCGTCGCGCAATTGAACTCCGCTACTATGGGCTCCGTGGGAAAGCCCTATGCCGAGGTCACCGACGAAAATATCCGAATCGCCGCGATCAGGAAAATCGAAGGCGGCGAATTTTTCGCGAAGATTTACAACGGCACGATGACGCCGCTCTATAACCAGCCCGAGCTCTGGGCGAAATTCGGCTACGAAGGGCCCTCGTCCGCGCAGGCCGGCTACCTGCACCGCGGTTTCAGTGACATCGACTGGCTCCCACAGTGAAACAGACGCGAAATTCGGCGCGGAGGTAAATGTTGCCCGCGAAATTTGATTGGAATGATTCATCAGTTGCCGTCATCGTCGGCTCCGGCGCCGGCGGCGGCACTCTCGCCAACGAGCTCGCGAGAAAAGGAATCTCGGTCGTGGTCCTCGAAGCCGGCCGCCGCATGGAAATGACCGAATTCCAGAACGACGAAATCGGAATGTTTGGCGCCTTTACGTGGCTCGACCCGCGCACGTCGTCCGGCTCCTGGTATGTCGCGAAAACCTCCGCCGATCTACCGGCATGGACGTGCAAGCTCGTCGGAGGCACTACCGTCCACTGGGGCGCCTGCGCGCTGCGATTCCAGGAGCACGAATTCAAGACGCGCACGCGCTATGGCGCTATCCCCGGCGCGAATCTGCTCGATTGGCCCATCGATCTGAATGAACTCGCTCCCTACTACGACCGCGCCGAAATGCGCATGGGAGTGACCGGCACGCACGGGATCTCCCGCCTGCCCGCCAGCGCCCACGGAAAAGTTCTCTTCGCCGGCGCGAAAAAACTCGGTTACACCAAATATTGGACGACCAACATGGCCATCAACCCGGTCCCGCGCGATGGCCGCGCCGGTTGCCAGCAGACCGGCTTCTGCGTCCAGGGCTGCACCTTCGGCGCAAAATGGTCCACGCTCTACGTCGATATCCCGCAAGCCGAAGCCACCGGCAAAGCCGAAATCCGCCCCGAATCGCAAGTCCTGCGTATCGAGCACGACGCCAGCGGCAAAGTCACCGGCGTCGTCTACGCCGACCGCGACGGAAAAACTCAGCGCCAGAAAGCGCGCATCGTCGCCGTCGCCGGAAATTCGATCGAAAGCCCACGCCTGCTGCTGAATTCCTCATCGAGCCTGTTCCCGCAGGGTCTCGCGAATTCCTCGGGGCAGGTCGGACGCAATTATATGCGCCACGTCACCTCCACCGCCTTCGCCGCCTTCGACAAGCCCGTGCATATGTACCGAGGCACTGCGCAATCCGGCATCGTGATGGACGAAGCACGCCTGGACACCAGCCGAGGTTTCGTCGGCGGCTACAATCTCGAATTGCTTCCGCAGGGCTTGCCGAGCTTCGCCACGAACCTGCTGCCCGGCGAATGGGGACGCGATCGCGCTTCCTGGATCGACAACTACGTGAATCTCGCGGGAGTCTGGATCATCGGCGAGGACATGGCCCGCGAAGACAATCGCGTCACGCTCCATCCTAATCGCAAGGACAAGTACGGCATGCCGATTCCGAACGTCCACGTAGACGATCACCCGAACGACCTCGCCATGCAGAAGCACGGGTTCCAGCAGGCCGACGCCCTCTACAAATCCATCGGCGCCAAACGGACCGTGCACCACCAGCCGTTTCCGTCCACGCACAATATGGGAACGAATCGCATGTCCGAAAATCAGCGCGACGGCGTCGTCAACAAATACGGCCAATCGCACGACGTGAAAAATCTCTTCGTCTCCGACGGCAGCCAGTTCACCAGCAGCGGCGGCGAAAACCCCACGCTCACGATCGTAGCCCTGGCCCTCCGCCAATCCGAATACATCGCCGACCAAATGAAAAAAGGCGCGATCTAGTTTCCGTATCCCGGCGGCGGTGAGAATCCGCCAATCTCGCGTGCAAGTAATTCCGCAAACATCGGCGCGCCGCTCTTGCAGTGCGCGTTGTGCAGTTCCCGACAGAGATCGAGTGTCGTCTGAAACCGCGCTCGTTGTAGACGGTTGGGATAGAGCCGGTATTTGAACGTCTTTCTTGACATTGAACCATCCCGGGACATACGTGCTCTATGATCTTGTCAGGCGACAATCGACACGGCTGACATTGCGTATTCAAGATGCATGTTCACTTGCTCTTCGTCACGAAGTATCGCAAGACAATCTTTGACGGTGCGGCGATCTCGTATCTCCGAATGGTCTTTGAGGTCTTTGAGAAGGTCTGTGCGGACTTTAAATCCACGCTTGCCGGCATGGACGGCGAATAGAACCGTGTGCATCTGCTGGTCAACTACCCGCCGAAGCATTCCGTCTCCGCGTTGGCCAACAGTCTCAAGGGTGTCGCTAGCCGAATGTTCAGGCAAGAGCACCCTGATCTTGCTCAACGCTATGGGAAGGGCGTTCTGTGGTCCCCATCGTAGTTTGCCGCCTCCTGCGGCGGTGCGCCGATCGCTATTCTCAAGACGTATATTGTGAGCAACAGAAGACACCGCTCTGGGAGCAACGGGGCTTCGATCTTAGCCCTGAAGGGCGAGCGAGGTTTTGCGCCCTCACGGATAACACGTTCTGCGCGGCGCAGGCCTTTCCGTCAAATGATACGATTTGATCCATACAAATCCGTATGTCCCTTGTTTCCAGCCGCTTGCAGCAACCGAAATTGACACGCCCTCCGCGCGGTGCTACCTTGCTCCCCGTTGGTCTGGGTTCCAGCCCTCAGGTTTTCGGAGGTGACTCCATGGCTTACAAACTCACCGTAAATGGTCAACCGCATACGGTCGACGTCCCCGAAGGCACGCCGCTTCTCTGGGTCGTGCGCGACGTTCTGGGCCTTCACGGCACGAAATACGGCTGCGGCATGGCCCTGTGCGGCTGCTGCACCGTGCACATCAATGGCGAAGCAACGCGTTCCTGTACCACGGCCGTTCAGAACGCCGCCGGAAAGCACATCACCACGCTCGAAGGTCTATCTGAGAACGGCACGCACCCCATCCAGATCGCGTGGGAGGAAATCGACGTCCCGCAGTGCGGCTACTGCCAGGCCGGACAGATGATGTCCGCCTCCGCCCTGCTCGCGAAAAATCCTCACCCCACGGACGCGGATATCGACGCGGCCATGGACGGCAACATCTGCCGCTGCGGCACCTATCTCCGCATCCGCCAAGCCATTCACAAAGCGGCCGAGATCGCCGCCAAGCAATCAACGAAAGAGCCCGCTGCCGCCGCGCACTCCTGAAGCGCCGCGCGAGCCTGGCTGAATGATCGCGACACGATTTCGTAAGCAGGAGGTTCCATGGAAACGACACTGGTTAGCCGCCGATCCTTTCTCCGCGCGTCCGTGATCGCCGGTGGCGGCATGATGCTGGCGTATTACGTCGAGCCGCTCGAAAAAGTTCTTGCCGCTCCGCAGTTCGGCCCTCCGGTCACACTCCTGCCGGCATCGTTCATTACCATCACGCCCGACGGCACCATCACGCTCATCGCCAAGAATCCGGAAATCGGCCAAAACATAAAAGTGATGCTGCCCATGCTCATCGCCGAGGAGCTCGACGCCGATTGGAAAGCCGTAAAGATCGAACAGGCCGATTTGATCCCCGCGAGATATGGTGCGCAGATCGCCGGCGGCAGCACCGCCACGCCCTCCAACTGGGTCCCCATGCGTCAGCTCGGCTCGCAATGCCGCGCAATGCTGATCGCCGCTGCGGCCGACAATTGGGGCGTTCCGGCTTCCGAATGCACCACGACTCCCAGCCGCGTGCATCACGAAGCCAGCAAGCGCTCCGCCAGCTATGGCGAGCTGTCTACCAAAGCCGCCTCGATGCCCGTCCCCGATCCCAAAACGCTCACGATGAAGGATCCGAAGGACTACCGCATCATCGGCAAGAACGGCGCCAATCCCGACATCAAGAAAATCGTCACCGGCAAGCCCGTCTTCGGCATCGACTTCACCACGCCGGACATGCTCTACGCCAACTACGAAAAGTGTCCTGTGTTCGGCGGCAAAGTCATCAGCGCAAATCTTGATGAAGTGAAGGCACAGCCCGGCATTCGCCACGCGTTTATCGTCGAGCCGGGCCCCGATCCCACTGCGCTTGCCGGCGGCGTCGCCATGGTGGCCGACAGCTGGTATCAGGCGCGCCACGCACGCGACAATGTCCTCAAGGTCGTCTGGGATGAAGGCCCGACCGCCGCGCAAGGCACCGACACCTACAACGCCACCGCCGACGATCTCGCGAAAAAAGATCCCGGCCAGACGCTGCGTAAGGATGGCGACGTGGATACAGCTTTCTCAGCGCCCGGCGTGAAAGTCGTCGAGGCGGCTTATTCCTACCCTTTCCTCTCGCACGTCCCGCTCGAGCCGCAAAACTGCTCTGCTTCCTTTAAGGACGGCAAGCTTGAACTCTGGGCCCCCAGCCAGACGCCCGCAAGCGGCGTCGCGCAAACCGCCAAGGCTCTCGGCATCGACCAGAAAGACATCACGCTCCACCTCACGCGCATCGGCGGCGGATTCGGTCGGCGCCTAACCAATGATTATATGGTCGAGGCCGCCTGCATCGCCAAGCAGGTCGGCGTGCCCGTAAAACTTCTCTGGACGCGCGAGCAGGACATGGCGCACGACTTCTATCGCCCTGCCGGCTACCACTACCTCAAGGGCGCGGTCGATTCTGGCGGAAAGCTCGTCGCCTGGCGCAACCATTTCGTCAGCTTCGGCGAGAACGGCCGTTTTGCGCAGAGCGCCGGCCTGGGCGGCGAGGAATTTCCCTCGCGCTTCGTTCCGAATTTTTCACAACTCAGCTCGATGATGCCCAGCGGCGTGCCCATGGGCGCCATGCGCGCTCCCGGCAGCAATGCCATCGCCTTCGTGATGCAATCCTTCATCGACGAGCTCGCCCACGCCGCCGGAAAAGATCCCCTGCAGTTTCGGCTCGACTTGCTATCCAACACGCCGCTGCCGATGGCGCCGCCTCCGCCGGGAGTCCCGGTTGCCTTCGCTCCGGTTGCCTTCGACGGCCCGCGCATGAAGGCCGTTCTCGAAACGGTCGCCGAGCGTTCCGGATGGGGCAAGACCAAGCTGCCGAAAGACACGGCCATGGGCGTGGCCTTCCACTTCAGCCATCGCGGCTATTTCGCGGAAGTCGCTCAGGTCCAGGTCATTAAGGAAACCAGTCTCAAGGTCCATAAGGTCTGGGTCGTCGGCGACATTGGCAGCGTGGGAGCCATCAATCCCACGGCCGCCGAAAATATTTCGCAGGGCGCCGTGATCGAGGGCATGAGCCACGTGATGGGCTATGAAATCACCATCGAGAAGGGCCGCGCCACGCAGAGCAATTTCCACCAGTACCCGCCTCTGCGCCTGACGCAGGCCCCCAAGGAAATCGACGTCTATTTCCTGAAGAGCGACAATCCTCCGACCGGGCTTGGCGAGCCCGCTCTTCCACCGATGCCGCCGGCCATCACCAACGCGATCTTCGCCGTCACCGGCAAGCGCATCCGTTCGCTGCCCATCGCGAACCTCGGCTACAGCTGGGCATGATCTCGGTCAACCCGTCTCCCTAAAGGCGCGGCTCGAAATATCGGGTCGCGATTCGCGCGGCCTTGTGCGTCGACTCCCCTGGGTTCGGTCTGTCGTCAATCTTAACGTACCTCCCGTCGGGATTTGGCCGTTCCCGATCGCGGTCGGAGCGGCGTCGGAAAACGCTGGCGCGTCAATGAAAATTTGCATTGTGTGATAGCGTGGAAGTGCGATGGTTCTCGAAGAAGAACTCGGATTCCGGGACGGCCACGCCCGGCGCCCAGATCGCGGCGAGCGCGGTACGCGCACGGCGAGCCCAACCTTCCGCTCGATTCCTAATCGCCCAATCCCAGGATTCGAACTCCTCGTAAACCGCAGAAAACAAACGCCGGGGACAGTTTCTAGTGGCCCAAAATCAGTGCTTTTGGTTTCTCTCAGCAAACCGCCCGTGACATCGGAGCGGAGGGCGCGGTGAAGGCCTGTTTGCTCCACTCCCCTGCGAAGGTCGAGCGCAATCCTCTGGAATTCGCCGACGCGCCCGACCCCAAACCCGGCCCGGGTGAAATTCTCGTCCGCGTGAAAATGTGCGGAATCTGCCGCACCGATTTGCACGTCGTCGAAGGGGAGCTTCCGCCGAAAAAATCCCCGGTGATTCCTGGGCATCAAATCGTCGGTATGGTCGAAAAACTCGGCGAAGGCGCGCGCCGCTTCCAGATCGGCGATCGCGTCGGCATTCCCTGGCTACACAGCACCGACCAGACTTGCGAATTCTGCCGCGCGGGCGCGGAAAATCTCTGCGACCATCCGACCTTCACCGGCTGGACCGTCGACGGCGGCTACGCCGAGCTCGCCGTCGCGCCTGAGGATTTCGTGTACGCTCTTGGGGATTCCTTCGCCGACGAGCACGCCGCCCCGCTGCTCTGCGCCGGCATCATCGGATTCCGCTGCTTGCGCCTTTCGGGAATCAAGCCCGGCGCGAAGCTCGCGTTCTACGGATTCGGCGCCGCGGCCCATGTCGCGATTCAAGTCGCGCGGCACTGGGGCGCGGAGGTTTATGCCGCCACGCGCGGTGCGAAGCATCAGCAGCTCGCGCTCTCGCTCGGCGCCGTCTGGGCCGGTGAAGCCACCGACGCGCCGCCGGCAAAGCTCGACGCCGCGATTATTTTCGCGCCGGCCGGAGAACTTGTACCTCCGGCGCTCGCCGCGCTCAAAAAAGGCGGCGTGCTCGTGCTCGGCGGCATTCACATGAGCCCAATCCCGTCTTTCGACTACAGCCTCATCTATCAGGAGCGGGTCATTCGCAGCGTCGCGAACAACACGCGAAAAGACGGCGAGGATTTCCTGCGCGTCGCCGCCGAAATTCCCATTCACTCGCAGACCACGCTCTACCCGCTGCGCGAAGCCAACCGCGCGCTCAACGATCTGAAAGGCGACCGCGTCAACGGCGCCGCGGTCCTGGATTGCCAGCCCTAGCCATGAAGGCCATGAAGATCATCTCGCTCAACGTCGGCCTGCCGCGCAAGCTGCACTACGGCCACATGGAAGTCATCACCAGCATTTTCAAATCGCCCGTTCCCGGTCCGCTTCTTCTCAGGCGGATCAATCTGGATGGCGACCTCCAATCCGATTTGAGCGTCCACGGCGGCAAAAATAAGGCCGTCTACGCCTACGCCTCCGAGCACTACGATTATTGGCGCGCACAGCTGCTGGACGTCGACCTCACCTGGGGAAATTTCGGCGAAAATTTCACCACCGAAGGCTTCCTGGAAGAAAATGCCTTCATCGGCGATCGTTTTCGCATTGGTGAAGCTGTCGTCAAAGTCGTGCAACCGCGCATGCCCTGCTTCAAACTCGCCATCCGCTTCGACCGTCCGGACATGGTGAAGCGATTTCTCGCCAGCCGCCGCTCGGGAATTTACTTCTCAGTGGTTGAAGAAGGCATGGTGGACGTAGGCGACACCTTCAACCGTATCCACGAAGACGAACGCCGCATCAGCATCGCGGACATCAACCGCGCGTACACGAGTCCTGAAGAAAACCAGGAACTCGTTCGCCGCATTGTCGATCAGGGAGTTCTGCCGCACGGCCTGCACGTGGAATTCAGTGAAATGCTCTCAACTCTCAAGCTATAAAGACCCGCTGGTCACACCCCGGAGCGGTAAGCCGGATCTGTTCGGGTCGGCATCGTATTACCCGCTACTTCTGGTACGTTTTCGAAAAATTATTCTTCGAATTCGTCACGGTCATGGTCGCATCGGACTCTGCAGTTACCTTGATGTAGTTGCCCTGATCGTCGCCGCCCACGTTCGCTATGAATTTCTCGTCCACGTTGTGTTCCTTGTCGCCCTGAATCGAATAGTGCAGCTGCCACAAATCCTCGAGCCCCGGTGAATCGTGCACGATCTGCCAGGCCACGGGATGGCCGCCCTTGATGGCGCCATTGTTCATCACCGCGACGCGCGGATGCAGCATGTCCACGATGGCACGGGCGTTCGATCCATCGCCGGTTCCGGGATGCGCGGTTCCATGATGTGTCGTCAAATAAAGGTCCACGGTCCCGATCAGGTTCCTTGGGCACGCGAGGCCAAGTTCCTTCAGGTTCGTCAGGTCTCCCAGATCGATGAACCGGAATTTGGCGAAAGTGATCAGCACGCCGACGGACTGCGAATTCTCGCTCGGATCGGGCGGATAATTTGGCTCGCCCGCGCACAGCGGATTCGGTTGGCCCGCGCCGGGTAGCGGCTCGGTGATTTCCGCGCCCGCCGCCGTCAGCACCTGCACGTGCATTCCGGTGAGGGGGAGCACGTCGCCGGGCTTCACGGTCACGCGTTTGGCTTGGCCGGCAATTTTCATGTAGCCGTTGTAGGCCCGGGTCGTGTCCGCGGAAGTTTCCGTGTTCGCGCCGTGGTCGAAAAACGCACCGATCTTCATCTTCGCGGCCAGCTGCGGCACGCCCCCCGCGTGATCGGAATGGTAGTGGGTAAGGATCGCATCGTCGATGTGGTCGATGCCGGCCGCTTTGGCGGCGGTGACGATGCGGTCCGCGTCGCGTCCGTTGAAATCGTCCCAGCCCGTGTCGATCAGCAGCGATTCGCCCTGCGGATCGACGATCAGCGTCGACTGGCCTCCTTCCACGTCGATGAAATAAATCTGCAGCAGCTTCGGCGCGCCGACAACCGGCACAAGCCAAATCGAAACAGCGAGAAAAACGACGGGAATCAGTGCCAGACGGCGCATGCGAGGCTCCCCTAGTCCTGGCCGGGACAAATAAATCATTCGGCACCACAATTGTACCGGATCGGCGCAGCGATCCGCATGTGCTGATCGGTCTTTCTGATCGCAGCCATTGGAACACTCGCTCGCCACGCACCCACTTTGCCTTTATCATGATCGGGTGAGGGAACGCCGCTACCCAGGAGACGCGCGATTCATCGTCGATCGCGCGAAAGGCTGCGGCCGGAGAAGAGCACGGTGAGCACGAACGAGAAAATCGGAATCTTGACCGGCGGCGGCGACGTGCCGGGGCTGAATCCCGTCATCAAATCCGTCGTCTATGGCGGCAGCGAAATTCGCCGGCCCGTCGTCGGCATCCGCAAAGGCTGGGCCGGGCTGACCTACATGACCAGCGCGGAAGATCCCACCTACATCCGAGAACTCACACGCGAAAACACACGGGCAATCGACCGCACCGGTGGAACCGTGCTGCATACGTCTCGCACCAACCCGCGCAAAGTGCCCGAATCGAAGCTGCCGAAGCATCTGCCGAAAGACCAGCTGAAGAGGCTGCCTTTCGACGGCAAAACGTACGATCTCACTTCGCTCGTGTTGTCGAATCTGGAAAAGCTCGGCATCGGCTGCCTGGTGGCGATTGGTGGCGACGACACGCTGAGCTTTGCGTCTGTGCTTTCCGCGGG
>Ga0210388_10000613_pt1 | contig 28604 bp, 22 predicted proteins | sample IncBWC19OmetaG_FD_155485 | JGI IMG/M metagenome (GOLD analysis project Ga0210388, IMG submission 155485) | Forest soil microbial communities from Barre Woods Harvard Forest LTER site, Petersham, Massachusetts, United States - Inc-BW-C-19-O ...
CACGACCTCGTCCAAGACAGCCTTTTCAACGGGTATGCCATTGACCTTCACGATACGATCGCCGGCGATGATGCCCGCGCGCGACCCCGGCGTATCGTCCATCGGCGTGATGACCGTGACATAGCCGTCGCGCGCACCCACGACCAGCCCCAACCCGCCGAACTGGCCCTCGGTATCGTCCTGCAACCGATGATACGAACTGGCGTCTAGAAATTCGCTGTGTGGATCGAGCTGGTTGACCATGCCCTTGAGCGCCGTATGGATGAGCTGTTGATAAGTCGCATCCTTGCCGTCCACATATTCGTCATGAACCTGGTCGAGCACCTGCGAGAACACCTGCAGCTCCGCGTCCTCCGCGTCGCGCCCGTCCTTTTGCGTACCGGCGGCCATTAAATAAACCTGCGCGCCGATGGCCAGATTCAGCAGCAACACGGTAATGACCAGTCCGAAGATAAAACGTCGGTTCATGCGGGGGAAATTTAACACAACGTGGACGGCGCGTCAGAACTTTTTGGCATATTTAAGCCAAAAAAGGAAGAGTCAAACCGGGCATGACCTCGACGCGGTGTTTTGCTCATCCTCATCCTCATCGTCATCCTCATCCTCGCCCCTTTCCCCGGCACCAGGTTGATGCCTTCGCCGGTGGCTTCGTTTTCATGTCAAAATTTTCAAAAACGTAGATTTTACGGGCTTTTTTTGGGTTCGTTTTCACCAAAATTTTTATGTTTTCATACCCTAAACCCCTGAAACCACCCGACGCGTTCCAGTGTCGAGACGCTGCGAGCGTTTCTCCTTCTCCTTGGGGGAGAAGGCCGGGATGAGGGCGAGTGTCACACCATCTTTGGGTTCATGGCGGGGTGTTGTTTCACGTCCGGCTTGGACTTCATCCATCTTCCTGCCTTTTTGCAGCCGTTCCAGTTGTTTCATCGCCCCATAAAGCTGCCGTTCCAAACCCTTCTCATACCGCAAAATCCGGTCCATCGCCGTCACCCCCGGCAAAATCGACGCCGACTGACGCACCTGTTCCTCCACCCGCTCCCCCTTCTCACATTCCTCCTCCTGATACAGCAGGCGTATCATTTCCGCCTCGATCAGTTTCACCACCTCTGTCTTGTGAGCCGCCCGGACTTTCTCTTCGAGCTTTTCGCCCGTCCGGCTCGGACCTTGGGAACTGGATGCACCCGATGACTCCGTCAGGGAATTATCAGACCGGCTTCGCCGGCCCGCCGCCAGCCCTTCATGGAGTGCCTCCAGACTCGAAACCAGCACATCCGGATCATTCCCCAGCGATAAGTCAAAATCCGCCAGCGCCGCCTCCGTCAATTCACCCTCCGCCTCCACCGCCGCCCGCAACTTTCTCAGGCAGACATGCAGATAAGTGCAGCCCGCTACCGACCGCTCCAATTTCGGCCTCAATAAGCCGGACAGTGGCGGTTTATGCCCCGACAAAATCCGGGCCACCGGATTTTCATCCTGCCGGCGCTGGCAATTCTTATCCACCCCCAGGGCGATCTCCCCGCTCTCCGCCTTGCGGACCCGGCGCAACCGCCAGGTCGCCTGCACGATTTCATCCACCAACATCTCTTCCAATGGTCCCACCGGTGCCAGGCTCGCATAATACTCCTGGCACAGTGCCGTGAATTCATGGGCCGGTTCGCGGAACTCCCGCCCGCACACCAGGACCGTCTCCGCCAGCGACCGGTGCTTGCGCGCGTTCAACCGGGACACCGCCTTCCCCTGCGCCGATTTGGGACCCGTGGATTTTTTCGCATTCCGCCGGTTCGCCGCCACCCTCGCCGCCGATACCGTCATCGTAGTTTCATTATTCATAAATGTTCCAGCCTCCTTGTCATCTTTCTCGTCCTCGCCGTTCCGGCTTCCGAAATCAAAAGTAGCCAACATGGTTTACTTTGTCAACTTTAAAACAGTCTGTGTTTACTAAACCCAGGTTCGCACACAGACTTCCACGCCGGAAAGCGGATTGGGCAATAGCCATTAATTATTCTTCGGAGCGCGGGCTTCAGCCCGCTTCAACGCGTATTTGCATCGCCATATTGAAGCGGCCCAAAGCCCGCGCCCCGGAAATTAGGACATTCCACCTGGTTGTTGGCAGCCTGACAGATTTGACAGCCCGACAAATGTTGGTTATGAATTACCATGAAAAGATTAACGGTCATTCTGATGTTTTCGTTATGCGCGGCGGCTTGCACCTTGAAAGGTCAGGGCTTCGTGAAAGTGGGGCAATATTACGTTGAAAAGATAACGCCGCAAGGATCGCAAATTTGTTGGGGTTACGCATCCCCCAACGGCGACCTGGTCGGGAAGCAATACTTCGTTTACGGGCTTATGAACGTGACGAGCCAGACGCAATATAACACGCCGCTTTTGACAACCCGGACGAACGATTATTTTTCCGGGGATTTGAATACGAACATTCCCGCCCTCGTCGTCGTTACCAGGGAGGATTTGCAAAGAAAGGCCGCGCAGGACGAGTTCGAGCGCACAAACCGGGTTTTTTACATTTCTGAGGAACAAGCCGGAAACACCCCCGCGCACTCGGTAAACTTGCCCAAGGGCTACGCGATTTATGTCACCAATGCCGTTTCTACCAATCTTTACGCACCGTAAATGATCATGGTAATGCGGTTTTGCAGTCGCTAAGCGACGACCGAAAATAGCCCGCAGTTTCAACTCTTGTCATTACCCATATCTTTTTACCTTGCGAGCTGGACAAATTGTCCAGTGATTTTTTTATTAAAATAACTGCAATTTATGGACTGAAAGTTTTCTAGCTAGGTGAAGTTTGCACCAGGCAAGCCGGTTGTTTGAATCGGTTGCAGTCATCCGAGAAAAATAGCGAAGAACCTCGGTTTATTTAAAAAGGACGGAGAAGATGTGGGTAATGACAAGGGTTTCAACTGCGGGATTTAATGTAAAAATAATAAATTGAGTATCGCAGGCACGGCCGAAAATTCGGGCATTGAACCCCAAAAGCACCCGCTGCGTTCCAACGCCAGGTCGCCGGGCGCGTTTCCCCCTCTCCGCGTTTTACGGAGTCGGCGGAGCAAAATGGGGAGCAGCGACAGCGGCCATGGCGGGTGAGGTGCTCGTTTCCCCTGTAGCCGTGGACGTCAGTCCGCGCCATTTGAAAGTTGGAAGAACCACAATACGACTGGACGGCAAACACCTTCATGCAAAGTTTGAAGCCGCGTCCACGGGAAATCAAATGAAACGACTTGATTCAGTTTTCACTGGATGTTTTTCTCTCCACGTCAGGAATAAAAGCCAGACCAAAACCAAGCCCGTAATGCCCGTACAAACCGGCGCAACCGTGCGATCAAGCGGCAGCGACCCGCACGACGGCAAACGCAGTTGCGCTGATAAGATATCCGCGCTCGCGAAAAGTTTGGTTTGTGCGACCACATAGCCACCGCCCGTCACAGCCTGCGAGATGCCCGAGCTGGCCAGCCGGAAAATCGGCACGCCGTATTCCGCCGCGCGCACCGGCGCGACTCGGCCATGGAGTTCATGTTGATGCCGCCCCCAGTCTGCCACGTCCATGGTCGGGCAGATGATGAGTTGCGCGCCCTGCCGGAGTAGTTCATCTGTCACGCGCGTGTAGCTCAAATCGTAGCAGATACAGATCCCGATTTTGCCCCACGGCGAATTCCAGATTTCTTGCCTCGGTGCCGGCAGACCGTCGTGGAAAAACTGGATCGGCACGCTCTTGGCCTGTTTGAAGACAATGTAGCCGTTCGTACCGACAACAAAGGCGATGTTGTAATAAACATCGTTCGTGACGACATCCTTCCCGCCCACGACGAGATATTTTGAATTGGTGCGGCACCAGTCTTTAAGTGCGTCCGGCACCCCGCCATCCAGCGTATATTCGCTCAAGACGAAGATTTGGGCATTCGTATTTTTGCCGAGTGCGTGCGTCAGAATTTTTGGAAGGATGCCGGGGGATGGGAACTCAAGCTGTACGCCAACAATTTTAAGAAGTGGAGCCGGTCTTTCATAGAAGGTGATGGCTGACCACAATCCAAATATCAGAATGAAACCCGAATAAAACATCGCAACGGTCTTCCAATTTGCCGTAAATAAAACCGCAGCCATTCCTAAAACAATAAAACCAACCCCATACATTCCAATATGAAAAACTCCGAATCCATTAGCCCAAGCAGGCATCGCATACCCAATGTTCAGCCATGAAAATTTCAGGTAATAAAGTTCGCTCCGAAAGTATTCGATGCCCGTCCACAAAACCGGGATCAACCACGCCGCACGCGCCCTGCCCCATCGCCGGATACAGCCGCAAACCAGGGCGGTGAACAGCCCCACCCAGAACGCCAGCACCAGCCAGAGCACAACCGAGGCGACGCTAAAGATGTTCCAGAGGAAAAGCGCCTGTGGCGCATAGCACAAATACGCCGTGACCAGCCCGGAATAAAACGCGCGGCGCACGGAACCCTGCTCGCACAGCTTCACCAGCCCGAAGGCGTAACCGAAAATTAAAAGCCCGGCAGCCGGATATTTGATTGAAGTGTAAGCTGCGTGAAAACACGCCACGGCGAGCAGCGCCCACAGGCAGGATTTCTTCCAACCGATAGCCGTAACCGTTGTTTGAGGCGGATTTTCCATTCGCAGCCTGCTGATTTACCTGCACAATAAACCAGCAGCATCAATCAGCACATTGAAAAAAATTTAGCCGGCATTGTTTTATTCAATGCGGATCGAATATCAGCCTTTAGTCATTTTTTGTTGGAAACTTCTTCCAAAGAATTTATCAGGTCGCCGCTCAAGTTTGCCGGATCAGCGCCGGATTGCAGGACCTGAAAATTGTAGTCAATTTTTAGCTTTCCGGATGTATATTCATTTTCATTTTCATTAAACGTCTCGGTACCAGTCATGTCGCAAGATACGTTTTTTAACGTCAGTCCAGGTTGGTCTGAATCAATTTCATCCTTCTTCAAAGATCCATTTACATTGATCTGGTCAGATCCGGCGCTTTGACGTGAATATATAACAGGACAATCAATTATAATGCCATGGGTCATGGGAATTCGCCTTAAACTCTTCCAATCGTTTGTCCCGATATAGTAGGGCCCATGCATCAGACGAACCGTATTTATGTTTCCTTCATTGATCAAAGCGAAACCAGCGTCCGAAAGGATTTCCCGGCCAAGTTCGTTTTGATTGGCATCGAGGGATATTTTCAAAAGGTTGGCAGTAAAAGCCGCGGTCAAGGCTTCTTGTTGGTCCGGCGGAAGATCTTCCAATGCGGATTCAGTTTTTTGGCTTCCTTGCTGCTGAACATATTTATCGCGGGTCATCAACGTATCTTCGACCAGCGAGCCATCTTGAAACATCCTTAATTCGAAGGAAAGAAAAGACAAAAACAATCCGCCGGTAATCTTTTGGTGGGTGTATTTTAATTCAATTTCCGCGTCAATTTTTTGATTTGCACCGGATTGATTTATGTCTGTGTGACTTTTGCACACAAACTTGAAATAGGAGTCCGGCAGCGGGGTTTCCCTTATAATCTTCGGCCTGGCCGGTCCGGTGGTATCATTACTCGTTTCCCCGGCACGAGAGTTGGTTTCAACCACATCCTGCAACTGTACTGAGGTTCTCGGGAAAGCCAGCCAGAAAGCATAAAAAATTGCGGCCGATAAAGCACTTCCCAATAAAATCAACATCACCAGTTGAAGTTTTCTCCCCATATAATTTCAAACGCTAATCGTCACTTCCGGCTCCACCCACTTGTTATGTTCCTTGATGAGGTCCACCAGACGTTCAACCGCCTCGGTCTCGGGGATATTGAACTTGATCGGCGTCTTGCCCACGTAGAGATTGATCTTGCCCGGCGCGCCGCCGACGTAGCCGAAATCCGCATCCGCCATTTCACCCGGCCCGTTCACGATGCAACCCATGATGGCGATCTTCACGCCCTTGAGATGCTCCGTGCGCGTCTTGATCCGCGCAGTGACGGTCTGTAAATTGAACAAAGTGCGTCCGCAGCTAGGACACGCAACGTAATCCGTCTTGAACGAACGGCAGCCGGCGGCCTGTAAAATGTTGTATGCGAGCCGCAGCGACTGGCCGCCACCGGCTTCGCCGCGCACGAGAATCGCATCGCCAATGCCATCCGCCAGTAATGAACCGATGACCACTGCGGCCCGAAGCAAGGCGATCTTGGGTTCTAGCGGCACCGGCTCAAAACTGATGCAATCCTTCAACAGAATCGGATTGTTCCGCCCAAGGTTTTTCAGTTTGAGGGCCAGCAGCCGGAAGGCAGTGATCGTCGGCAACTTCACACCGTCCTTGACGGTGACGAGCTGGGTATCGCAGTTAATTTCAAAATCTCCGGTCGGATCGATTTCGGCGATATTCAGGTCTTCGTAAATCGCTTCCGGCTTCACGTCATCTTTCGGACGGATCTTCGGCGCAACTTTGTCGAAAGTCGCCTTGGTGACCACGACACGGATCAACTGTTCGCCGCCGCATTTAGTGTTTTCGTTCAGCTCGATTTCCGGCGTCTCCCGTTTCTCAAAATGGAACGGGTCGAAAGGGAAATTCTTTTCGCTGATTTGAACCTTGGAATTAGAAAGCAACGGAATCTGCGCCAGCAGATCGGTGCAGACCTCAATCTCTCGCGGTGAATCTTCCGTGAGCGAGACACGGATGGTGTCGCCCAGACCGTCGCACAACAGCGAGCCGATGCCGATGGCGGACTTGATGCGTCCGTCCTCGCCTTCGCCGGCCTCAGTCACGCCGAGATGGATGGGATAATTCCAGTCCGCTCCCTCCTGGTTCAGGCGCGCGACCAGCAGGCGGTAGCACTCGATCATCACCTTCGGGTTGGATGATTTCATCGAGAACTTGAAGTTGTGGAAATCGTGCTTGCGGCAGATGCGGGCGAATTCGAGCGCGCTCTCGACCATGCCCAGCGGCGTATCGCCGTAGCGGTTCATGATACGGTCGCTGAGCGAACCGTGATTGGTGCCGATACGGAGGCAGCGCTTCAACTTTTTCGCCTGAACCACGAGCGGTGAAAACTTTTCCTCGATGCGCTTCAACTCGGCCGCGTACTGTTCATCGTCGTATTCCTTGATCGCAAACTTTTTGGAGTCGGCGTAATTGCCGGGATTCACGCGCACGACCTCGACCCATTTCACCGCTTCCATCGCCGCTTCCGGTTTAAAATGGATGTCGGCGACGATCGGAACCTTGCAGCCCAGCTTGCGCAGTTCGGTGACGATGTTTTGCAGGTTCGCCGCGTCCTTCACGGTCGGCGCAGTGATACGCACGAGCTGGCAGCCGACTTCGACCAGCTCCAGGGTCTGCTTGACGGACAAGGCGGTATCCATCGTGTCGCAGGTGAGCATGGATTGCTTCACCACGGGATGGTCGCCGCCCATGATAAAACCGCCGTTCGCAGGATCGCCGATGACGATCTCGCGGGTTTTGCGGCGATGATAAAAAAATGGAGAATCGCAGTAGCGCATGGGAAATTATTTGGCCGCCGGGGCGAACACGACCGGCACGTCGCGGTCGGCGCGGGCGCTGCGGATCCAGTCGCCGGCATCAAAGAACGCGATATAGATCATGAACGTGATCAGCAACGCGGCAAAACCGGTCTGGATGCGTTCCAGCAGCCGGCCGCTGACGGGACGGCGACGGACGGCTTCGATGAGTGAAAGCATGATGTGCCCGCCATCCAGCACCGGCAACGGCAACAAATTCAACAAGGCCAGGTTCACGTTCAAAATCACGCTGAACCACAGCACGCGCCGCCAGCCGTCCTCGTCATCGAAGAGATTGCTGTAAACGCGCAGAATCATCACGGCGCCGCCGAGCTGTTGCACCCCGATGTCGCCCTTGCGCGCGAACAGCGCGCTGAAGGTGCTGAAAATCTGTCCCGCGCTGGCCTGCACCTGGTCCCACGGATTGGGATGCACCAGCGTGACATTCGTGTCGCCCTGCCAGGCAGTGATGCCGAAGGACGGCGTGGCATTTGTCGGTTGAACCGGCTTGACGGCGAGGATTGGTTTATCAAATTGCTGGTCGCCGCGCTTGATGGTGAAGGCGACGGGAACTTCCGGCCGGTTGGTCGAGGCATCTTCCGCGGCATATACGGCGAGCGGGCTGTAAATGGTCTGGCCGTCCAGGGCGATGATTTCATCCCCGGATTTCAAACCGGCGGCATCGGCGGGACTGTTGCTGGCGAGGTCACCAACGACGGTTTTTTCCGCGTAATTCATGAATACCTGCCGCAGCGATTTGCGCTCATACCATTTCGTGGGCACATTCGTCGGCACCACATACGCCAGATTTTCTTTTCCATCCCGCAAAAATTTGATGGCGATGTTCGTGCCCGTGCTCGTGACGATGCGCCATTTCACGCTGTCAGCCGAGGTCGGTGAAAAATGATGCACCGGATAGCCGTCCACTTCGATCACGGTGTCGCCGGCGCGCAATCCGGCGCGTCCCGCCGGACCATCCGGATCCACCCACCCGATTTGCGTGGTGTTGTCGGCTTCGGTCGTAGGTTTGCCGACCTGCCAGACGATGGCGGCAAAAGACAAAGCCAGCATGAAACTGAACAGCGGCCCGGCGAACGCCACGATTATTTTGTCCAGCGAGGAAACCGGCGGCAATTGCTCGACTTTTTCGTCGGTCTTGCCTTCGATGGCTTCCATTGTGGCCATTTGCGGCAGCGAGACATATCCGCCGAAGGGGATCGTGCCCAGCGCGTATTCGACGCCATTGATTTTTTTCTTCCAGATCGGCTTGCCGAACCAGATGGCAAAACGCTCGATTTTCAGCCCGCGCCAGCGCGCCGCCAGAAAATGGCCAAGTTCGTGCACGCCGATGATGAGATTAAAAATCAACACCACTTCGAGCGCGATAAGTATGTAATGCAAAATTGTCATGTCTGTTTGCCGTCAGGAACGGAGCGCAAAGAATATACCAGCGAATTTCTCCGCCGCAATCTCGGACCACGTCCGGTAGTGGGTCAGTTTGGTTGGTAGGCACAGCGCGCTACGCTGTCCCCGGCGGTAAAGCCGCCGGAAGGAATCGACAAAACGTGGATTTCACCACGCTCGTTGCGCCCGCTATACGGGCGCGGACAGCGCAGCGCGCCTTCCCTACCAGCTATTTTAACGCCTCACGCCGCGCCCACGCATCGGCTTCGAGAATTTTCTCCAACGTCGGGTGCTCGACCACCTTATGGGCGTCCATCACCCGGCGGACGGTCCCGGTGATCTGCGGGAAATTAATCCGGCGGTTCACGAACGCCTCGACCGCAACCTCATTCGCCGCATTAAAAACCGCCGGCATCGTGCCGCACGCCTCCCCTGCCCGGCGCGCCAGCAATATGGACGGAAAGCGTTCCGTATCCGGCTCCTCAAACGTCAGCGTGCCGATCTTTGGAAAATCCGTCTGCACGCGGTCACTCGCTGCCCGTTCGGGATAGGTCAGCGCGTATTGGATTGGCAGGCACATGTCCGGTGTTGAAAGCTGCGCGATGAGCGAACCGTCCACGAACTCCACCATCGAGTGCACGATGCTTTGCGCATGCACCACCACGCCCACGCGCGCCATTTCGATGTTGAACAGCCAGCGCGCCTCGATCATTTCCAGTCCCTTGTTGAACAAGGTCGCGGAATCGATGGTGATCTTCCTGCCCATCACCCAGGACGGATGCTTTAGTGCGCGTTCGACGGTGATCTCGGAAAATTTTTCCTTCGGCCACTGGGTTTTATCGCGGAAGGGACCGCCGCTCGCCGTCAGCCAGAGCTTGCGCACGGATGTACCCGGCTTGCCGTCGAGACATTGAAAAATTGCGGAATGCTCGCTATCCACGGCCAGGACTTTCACGCCATGTTTGCGCGCCTCGCTCATCACGATCTCACCGGCCATGACCAGAATCTCCTTCGAGGCGACCGCAATATCCTTGCCCGCGCGGATCGCTGCCAAAGCCGGTTGCAAACCCGCCGTGCCGACAATGGCGATCAAAACGATGTCGGCTTCCGGCAACGTAGCCAGTTTAAGCAAACCCTCGTCACCGGAGAAAACTTTGGTTGAACCACCCAGCGCTTTTTGGACTTCGTTCACCTTGGCCGGATCAGTGATCGAGACGGCCATCGGCTTATGTTTATGTGCCTGCTCAATCAACAGCGTGGAATTATTCCCCGCCGCCAGCGCGATAAGCTGGATTTGGCCCGGCAAATCTTCGGCCACCTTCACCGTGCTGGTGCCGATGGAACCGGTACTTCCTAATAAGACGACATTTTTCATTTACGATATGCGATATACGATTTACGCGCGCTCCGACATTTTAGGGGTGCGTTAAAATATGGCGGAGATAGAGATACATTAATGGTGCATTGAATAACAGGCTGTCCAGCAAATCCAAAATTCCGCCGATGCCGGGAAACATATTACCCGAATCCTTGGCCCCGGCCTCACGCTTGAACAGCGATTCGATCAGGTCGCCGATGACCGCCGAAATGCTCAAAATGATTCCGAGAATGACGGCGTGCATCGTATTCATGCCTTTCATATGCGCCTCGAAAATATGTGCGAACGCCAGGCTGGCGGCGGTGGAAACCACGATCGCGCCGCCAAAACCTTCCCAGGTCTTTCCGGGACTGATGCGCGGGATCATCTTGTGCCGGCCGATGAGCGAGCCGACGATATATGCGCCCATGTCGCTGAACTTCGTCACGAGCAGGAAATAAAGGACGTAGTATTTGCCGTCGCCATCCAGTCCGGGGAAATAAAAGATTTTCTGGATGAAGTTCAAAAGCCACGGCACATACATCAGGCCGAACAACGTCACCGCTATGGCCGTGATGCCGTTGGCATTTTCCTTCGCCAGAAACTGCCGCACGCACAGGCCGAGCACGAACAGGATCAGCAGGCCGGTCTCAAAATCATTCACGCGCGAAGGCGTATCATGGATACCCAGCCAGCCTTGAAAATGCGCGAATGTCCCCACCATGAGCAATACCCCGGCGGCGGCCCCTGAAAACTTGAAGCAAGCCAGCCGGCAGCTTTCCGCCAGCCCGTAAAATTCCAGCAAGCCGATCAGCGCCAGAGTCGTGATGAAAATGCCACAGACGCCATCCGACAAGATACGGTTCCCGGAAAACATCGCGCCGATGACCGCCGCCCATAGTAGGAGCGTCGAACCGGCGCGTCGCAGAAAAACCTGCGCTTTGCTGGGCTTGGGCGTGGCGTTGGCCGGCTCGGGCATGAACGCGAAAATTATCAGGCGCGCCGTGAAAAGCCAACGCGATTTGTCACCCGGGCATCCTGATTTGGTGGGGCGAGCGTCCTCGCGAGCCGTCGTGAGCCTTCGGTTTAAGCCGCTCGCGAGGACGCTCGCCCCACCCAGCTTCTTGAAATAAGGATACTACCTTTTCAAATCGCGGATTGCCGGACCGTGCCGGTATTTTCTACAATCGCGATAATGAACTATTTCCGCCTCGTCACCGTGGTGGCCATGTTGGGACTGCTGCCCCTTGCCGTGGCGGCAAAGGATTTCGATGTTCTCGACTTTGGCGCAAAAGGCGACGGCCAATCCCTCGATACCGCGGCCATCCAGCGGGCGATTGACGCCGCCGCCACGAACAACGGCCGGGTGGTGATCCCGCATTGGAAAAAATTTCTCACGGGTTCATTGCAATTGAAAAGCGGGATCGATTTTCATATCAGCGGCGAACTCATCATCAGCACCAACCCGGCCGACTATTCCGGCGATGCCGTCATCACCGCGGCGAACACCACCGGCCTGAGGATCACCGGCGGCGGAAAAATTTCCGGCCGTTCGCTCGAGTTCATGACCAGCTTCGACGCCGAGCATGATTTGTGGCTGTTCAGCGACTGGCGCCCGGCGATGTTCAAGCTGACCGGCTGCCGGGATCTCGTCGTGCGTGACATCACCATCGAGGACGCGCCGTCCCCGGGCCTGCAGTTGCTCAGGTGTGACAATGTGCTCCTGTACAACCTCACCGTGAAAAACCGCCTCGATGTGCCGGATACGGATGCCATCATTGCCGACCATAGCCGGTACGTGGGAATTAACAATTGCGACCTCGCCTGCGGTGATGACGCGATTGTCATCAAATCCACACGGCAAACGAACGAGCTTGGGGAGTGCGCCAACATCCACGTACAGGATTGCAAAATCCAGACGCAAAGCGCCGGATTGAAAATCGGCGCCGAAACGACCGGCAACATCCACGACATTACGTTCGACCGTTGCCAGATCATTTCCAGCGGCCGCGGCCTGTGCATCCAGCTCCGGGATGAAGGTGAAATATCCGACGTGACCTTTCGCGACATCAGGCTGGCTTCGCGCTACCACGCCGATTGGTGGTGGGGCCGCGGCGAGGCAATTTCCTTCACCGCGTATCCGAGGGATGCCGGCACCAAGATCGGCAAACTGCATGACGTGCTGGTGCAAAACGTTTCCGGCCGCGCGGAAAATAGCGTCCGCATCAACGGCAGCACGAACAGCCTCATCCGCAACGTGCGGCTGGATAATGTGGGGTTTGTTTTCACGCGCTGGAGCAAGTATCCCGGTGCCGTTTACGACAACCGCCCGACCAGGACTCACGTCCCGCTTGAGCCCCACGTTATGGACGCTTTCAACCTCCGTTTCGCGGAAAACGTGACGTTGTCGCAGTGCAGCGCCATTTGGGTGACGAATTCCCCGGATTATTACCGGGATTCCGTCGGCACGGAAGATTCCAAGGCCGTGAAAATCATCGGGTTTCGCGGTGAATCAGAGTCGCATCCCATCGATTTGAGGTGATTTCAACGACCGGCGCACCGTCAGGCATGTGTCAGTTTAGTTGGTAGGGACAGCGCGCTGCGCTGTCCCCGGCGGTAAAGCCGCCGGAAGGGATGACAAAGCGCGGATTTTACCACGTTCGTTGCGCCCGCTATACGGGCGCGGACGGCGCAGCGCGCCGTCCCTACCACATTGATCCACTACTCACCATCAAAATAGCTATTGCGGCAGGACGTTCTTCTGATATGCTTTGCGTTCCCCGTCGCCGGGTTCGGCGCAGGGGAAAACGGTTTCAGCTTCGTGTGAAGCAGTTGTCGCGGATGTTCCTCGACGATGGAAACCACAACAACATCAAACTAAAATCCTGTGTTCCGCAGGATGCTGCGTCCCGCAAGCGGGTTCGCGGTGAAACCAACGGAAAATTAGAAACATGATCACCATCGGAGTTAAGGAATTGTTGGACGCCGGCGTCCATTTCGGCCATCAGACCAAGCGCTGGAATCCCAAGATGAAACCCTTCATCTTTGACGCGCGCAACGGCATCCACATCATCAATCTCAGCGAGACCGAGAAGCAGCTGCAGGCCGCGCTGACCTTCCTCGGCAACACCGTCCGTAAAGGTGGAAAAATTTTATTCGTCGGCACCAAAAAGCAGGCGCAATCCATCGTGAAGGAAGTGGCAAAGGAAACCGGCCAGATGTTCGTGACCGAACGCTGGCTCGGCGGCACCCTGACCAATCACCAGACCGTCAAGACCTCCATCAAGCGCCTCAAGGAAATCGAACGGATGGACACCGACGGTTCGATCAACAACTACGTCAAACAGGAACAGGCGGTCATCCGCCGCGAAGGCGCCCGTTTGAACAAATACTTTGACGGCCTGCGCGAGCTCGACAAGATGCCCGCCGCCATGTTCATCGTGGACCTCAAGCGCGAACACAACGCCGTCGCCGAGGCGCGCAAACTGAAGATTCCCATTGTGGCCATCGTGGACACGAACAGCGACCCCGACCAGGCCGAATACCCCATCGCGGCCAACGACGACGCCATCCGTTCCGTGCGTCTGATCCTCCAGGGCGTTTCGCAGACCATCACGCAGTCGCGTGCGGAATACGAATCCAAAAAGGCCCGCAAGGTTGAGGATGCTCCGGCAGCCCCGGCTACCGAAGCCGCCGCGCCGGCCGCCGCTCCCGCCGCTGCTTAATTTGTTTACGGCGGAGCGCAGGACATTCTTGCGCTCCGCCCTATCAACTCTTAACTAGGTACTATCAACTGTTTTATGGCTGAAATCACTGCTGCAAATGTCGCCAAGCTCCGCGAAATGACCGGGGTTGGCATGATGGACTGCAAAAAAGCGCTCACCGAAGCGCAGGGCAATATTGACGCCGCCGTGGATCTCCTCCGCAAATCTGGCGCGGCCAGTGCCGCAAAGAAGGCCACGCGCGCCGCCAATGAAGGCGTCATCGCGCAGGCCATTTCCGCCGGCGGCAAGTCCGGCGTGCTCGTGGAAGTGAATTGCGAAACCGACTTCGTCGCGCGCAATGAAAACTTCCGCGCGTTCTGCGACGACATCGCCAAGAAGGTCCTGGCCAATCCGTCCGTCAATCTCGATGCCGACCGCGAAGCGGCCGTGGCGAAGATGGGCGAGAACATCAAGTTCCCCCGCAACGCGCGCCTCGAAGTGACCGGCAACGGTTCCGTGGCCGCCTACATCCACACCGGCGCCAAGGTCGGCGTGCTGGTGGAGGTCGGTTGCGGCAAGGCCGAAACCGCCGCGAAGGATGAATTCAAGCAACTCGTGAAGGACATCACGCTCCAGATCGCCGCCGGTTTCCCGCACGCGGTCTCCCGCGAACAGGTGCCCGCCGAGGTCGTCGCGAAGGAACGCGAAATCGCCGCGCAGTCGGATCGTTTGAAGGGCAAGCCCGCCGCCGCGATGGAAAAGATCCTGGCTGGCGTGCTGGACAAGTTTTACCAGACCTACTGCCTCGTGGACCAGGGCTTCGTGAAACGCAATTCCGAAGTCAGCGTCAAGGAACACGTCGCGCAAATCGCGAAGCAGCTTGGTGACGAGATCACCATCCGCCATTTCGTGCGCTTTCAGGTCGGCGAGACGACCGCGTAAGGTTCAGATAACAATTACAAAAAAGCCGGAGACTTTCGTCTCCGGTTTTTTTATTTTCAAATTTCCGTCTGCCGTTACGCTTTCGACATGCGGGTGGTTTTTAACGAAGCAATGGGGGATCGGTGCGGTATCGCCGGGCGATTTCCTGAAAATGATGAGGCAATCAAAATGAGCACGCTGACAATCCAACTGCCGGATGGTGTCGCCGAGGGGCTGCGCGAATGCGCTGCCAAGCAAGGCGTTACCGTGGATCAACTGCTTTCTTCCGCCGCCGCCGAAAAATTGAGCGCGATGTTGACCGTGAAATCCCTGCGCGAACACGCGCGTCATGCACGCCGCGAGGATTTTGAGAAATATCTGGCGCTCTCGCCCGACGTCCCGCCGCTGCCGGGCGACGAACTGGAGTGAGTGGATTTCAATCAGAAAGCCGGAGATGAAAGTCTCCGGCTTCTTTGTTTTACAGCATAGCAATCGCTAATGCTTCGGCGTCTTGGAGCGCGGTGGCAAGGCGGAGCCGCGACATCGCGCTCCAAAACTTTTTTCGAAATGCGGAAGCCACAGCTGATATGTGAGCGTCAAGGAATATGTCGCGCAGGTCGGTAAGCAACTATGGTTAGCCCGCCGGAACATTTTCTTTGTAGTCGTAAATGTCGAAAGTTAAATCAATCCCCATATCTCCAACTGAGGCCAGCACATCGTGAGATAACGTCGTGCCGATATTTACACCATCGGCAAACAGCCCGATAAAAAATTCAACACTACCGCCGGCATCCCTGATCTGCTTGAAAAACAATCGGTATCGGCCCAATTGCGTAACTATCCGGCCGAGAAACTCGCCAACCTCACTGTCATCAGGGGGAGTAAAATCAGCGCACCAATATGTACGGGTATAAATGCCATCCAACACTGCGCCTGTAAGCGTGGTGCGAGGCTCGCCAACTCGATTGGTTATACGCGGCTGCATTCCGAGAGTATCGGTAATAATCTGCGGATCGAGCGTTGGATGGCGCACTCTGAGCGAAATCGTATAAGTATACGGGTGCATTAAATCGTTAAGAGATGATCTTGTTCATTTGTTGATGGCATTCTTTTGCCAGAATGAAAACACCTCGCGCCACCAGTCGGAATTTTGTTCTGCGACATCATTGTGATGTGCGCCGGGAATGACCTGGATTTCTTTTGCGCCGGCATATCCGTTCGCCAGCCGCAGTCCCGAAGCCGGGCCGATGACTTCGTCGTCGCCCGCGATGAGAAATTTTATCGGGCCGTGATACTGTTTCAGGCATTCCTCGGGGTTGAACCGGTCGAGCAGGAAAACATATGCGGGCAGGAACCACATCCGGCGTTGCGCCACGGAAGCGAGATTTTGATACGGCACGAACATAGCCACGCCTGCGATTTCAGATGGATGGTTTTTCGCCAGTTCGCCTGCCACCCCTGCCCCGATGGATTCACTCACGACGTAGCGCGGCAGATTTTTAGGCAACAGTTGAAACGCCTCCTCAGCAGCAGCGTCAAAACTTGCCTTGCTCGGCGAACCGCTGCGCGCACCGTAACCCGGATATTCCAGAACGTAGACATCCACGCTGGCTGCGTCATGAACCGGCTGCGCAATGTAATCGCGGCCCAAGGCACAACCGGCGTTGCCATGAACGATCAAGACGCTGCCGGTGAAGTTTGTGTTCGCCGGCTTCTTCCAGCCAACGATTTCGCCCGCCGGATTTTTCCACGGTTCGAAGCCGTGGTTTTTGGCGACTGTTTCAACCACATCCGCCGGTATCACGGTCGGGAAATACAGCAGCCGGCGCTGCAACGCGCAGCCGCAGATGCAAACCAGGACGTAAATGATGGCGACGGTGATCAAGATGCGACGGACTGATGATTTCCAGCCGGTCATGGTTCAACCCGGCTGCGAACCGGATTTATCCTTACGGCGGAAAGGATATTTGAATTGCGCCCAGTAACCCAGGGGCACGGGATGTCCCGGCAGGCCATAGCCTTCCGGCCACTTGTCCTTGGGAAAATGATAGGTTCCAAACAAACGGTCGAACAACGGGAAATGGATCGAAAAATTGACGTCGATTGCCTCACGTTCGATGCCGTGGTGCCAGTGGTGAAAACGCGGAGTGACGAGGATTTTTTCAATGAACGGCAGCCGCCAGTTCAAATTGGCATGCACGAAGGTTGAATACAGATAGACCACCAAGATGTAGGTGTTCATCGCATTCACGCTGAAGCCCAGGACGTACATCGGGATCACCGTCATGCTGCGCAAGGCGAGGATTTCCAGAAAGTGCATCCGGGCGCCGGCCATCCAATCCATGCTGCGCGCCGAGTGATGCACGGCGTGAAACGACCAAAGGCACGGGACGCGATGGAATGCGCGATGCAGCCAATATTGCACAAAGTCCGTCAGGAACATGATGGCCAAAAATTGCAGGACAAACGGCAACGTTCCGACCCACGCGCGAACCTCCGTGAGGGGTATGAGCGCCAGGATGGACTTGGCCGGGAGGAACGTCAGGAACGTCAGTATCTGCACCAGCAAACTGCTCACGAGATAATAAAACAGGTCCTCACGCCATTCCTCACGGAAGATCGGTTGCTCGTTCTTCCGGGCGAAAATTCTTTCCAACGGAATGAACAAAAGCCCTGTGAATAACACATTCAACACGAAGAAATCGAGACCCAGAAACATCGGCGCGCGATTCGTCACGACCGGAGTCACCGCCGAACCGCCGATCAGCGCCGCGAGAATAGTTACCACCACCCCGCTGGTTCCCAAAATCCGATCCTTGCGCAGAGCCAGGCTTAAAGCTGACAGGCCAAATGCCGCCAGCAGCAGCACATGCAAGCCGATGCGATGCCAGGGATTATTGCGGATTGGCTGGGTCTCAGGAATCGCCAGCACGCCCGGCGCAAGCAGGGAAATAACCAGCAGCAGCCCGGCAATACCGAAGACCAGACCCAGCACCCCGCTGATCCAGCCGCTGCCAAAACGTCTCAAAGCCGGCGGAGCCTCCAGTTCGCCGCGCACCTTCATCCGGACATCGTGAAGCTTGCTCATGCGGGTGACCGTAGCATGGCCAGCCCGGCAAAATCCAGACCAAAGCTATGGAAATCAGACCAGGACAAGCAGCCCATACGAGAAGATTCTACGGCGAGCGCACACGATAGAAACGGGTCGGGAAATTAGTCTGCTGCGGATCGGTGAAATTAATCGATCCGGTCGTGAGGGTGTTTGTTTGTATCGGTTGCCAATCAACAAGGTCAGCGCTGGCTTCCACGACCACCGTCTGTCCACTGGCCCAATTGATATTGGAGGTGAACCGGTTTGTCCGCATACCAAAGTTGCCGTCGGCAGTTTGTATTTGAGGGAGCCAAGGCACAATGGGAGCACCAACGGACAAAGTGTCCCAGCCAGTTGTGCCAGGTAAATAGTAGATGGTTGCCGGGCCTCCGGGAAAAAGGTTCGGCCCATTGAAAGCTGGAGCATTGCCGTAAAAAAAAATGCTTGCCAACTGATCACAGCCACCAAAGGCCCATAATCCAACACTAGTGACGCTGGCAGAAAACGAAATGCTATTCAGGGCACCGCACTCTTCAAATACTGCTTCTCCGATGTTGGTGATGTTACTCTCCATAACAATGTTAGTCAGGCTCGTGCATGCAAAAAAAGCTCCATCGCCCAGGCTGGTAACGCTTTCAGATAGGGTAACAGCCGTCAGATTAACGCAATAAGCAAACGCATTGTCATCAATGGCCAGCACCCCATCGGGAACGATATAGTCGCCGCCCCGATTTTGCGGGTATTGGACAAGCGACGTTTCGTCATGGTTAAACAAAATTCCATCATCGCTGGTGTAAAAGGTGTTATTTGAGGCGACTGTAATCGAATCCAAACTGGTGCAACCATAAAATGCCGTGTTCCCTATGTTAGTGACGCCACCGCCAACCAAAATATTGGTCATACTGATGCAGGCAGAAAATGAATCATCTTCAATGCCCACTACATTTTCGGGGATCGTGACACTAATGAGGCTTGTGCAATTAAAAAATGCGGCGGGCGCAATGTCAGTAATATTGGTGCCGATTGTAATGGTTTCCATGCCAGCACAATTATAAAAAACCCTCCCGCCAATGCTTGAAACACTGTCAGGAATTATGATGCCACCCAGATTGGCGCAACCTTCAAAAGCACCTTCTCCGATGTTAGTGGTGCTGTCGGGGATTATTATATTTGTCAGGGCCGTCGCACTGAGCGCATAACTGGAAATTGTAGTAACGCCGTCTGGAATTAAAATCCGGGCGAGACTGGAACAACTATAAAACATTCCTGAACTGAAGCTGCCGAGATTGGTGCTGATGTTTACATTGGTAAGGCTAAGACAGTATGCGAATGCATAATCTCCAATTTGGTTATGCTATTAGGAATCGAAGCGCCGGCAAGATTAATGCAGTCTTCAAATCCACCCTGCCCTATGCTGACAATGCCATACGAAATTGTCACGTTGGTCAGGCCAAGCTGATCAGAAAAAGCATAACTCCCAATGCTTGTTACCAACAATCCATTGATCTTGCAGGGAATCGAAACCTCTCCGCCATCTCCATTATAGCCCGTAATCGCAATTGTATTATCGGTGTTGGTAACAAAGGTGAATTGCGCCCATACCGAATCCGAAGAGGCTAGCAACAGCAGCGTCAACAGAAGTAATTTTATCTGGTGACGCATAATTTGATTCCGGAGGAGTTTAGCTCGCGGGTGGATTTTGCCCTTCCGGCTTCTTCACCTTCACCTCGATGTAAAGTTCGCGCAGTTGTTTAGCAGAAACACTTGAAGGCGAACTGGTCATCAAGTCCGTGCCCTTCGCCGTCTTCGGGAAAGCGATGACGTCGCGGATGCTGGTCGTGCCGCAAAGGATGGCGCAGAGCCGGTCGAAACCGAGCGCGATGCCGCCATGCGGCGGTGCGCCGTAACGGAACGCCTCGAGCATGTAGCCGAAACGCAATTTCGTTTCTTCCGGAGGAATCGCGAGCAGTTCCTCGAAAATCGTTTTCTGCACGTCGGGCTGATGGATACGGATCGAGCCGCCGCCGAGTTCGACGCCGTTGACCACGATATCGTAATGTTGCCCGCGGACTTTCTTCGGGTCGGTCTTGAGCAGCGGTACGTCCTCGGCCACGGGCGCGGTGAATGGATGATGGCTGGAATACCAGCGGTTCTGTTCGCGGTCGAAACCGAGCAGCGGAAATTCCACGACCCAGAGGAAATTAAACTGATGCGGGTCGATCACCAGCTTGCCCTGCGTTTTCAACACGTCGGCGCAATAGAGACGGATCTTGCCGAGGATTTCGCAGGCGTTCAGCCATTGGTCGGCCGCGAACAAGATCAAATCGCCTTCCTGGATTTGGAGCTTGGTGGTGAGCGCCTGTTTTTCGGCGTCGCTGAAGAACTTCACGATAGGCGATTTCCATTCGACGGTCGCGCCGTCGGCTCCCTTTTCGACCTTGATGTAGGCGAGGCCTTTCGCGCCGAAGCCCTTGGCGGTTTCGGTCATCGTTTCAATCTGGCCTTGCGTGGCCCCGGCGAGGCCGCGGGTATTGATGGCCTTGACCACGCCGCCGGCATCGATGCATTTGGCGAACACGCCGAACTTCGAACCTTTGAACTCCGCGGTGAAGTCCACGAGTTCCATGCCGAAGCGGGTGTCAGGCTTGTCGATGCCGTAGCGGTTCAACGCTTCCTCGAAGCTGAGGCGCTTGAACGGCACGGGCACGTCAATGTTCAGCGCGGTCTTCCAGACGCGTTTGAGCAGGCCTTCGATGAGCGTGTAGATGTCCTCGCGGTCGATGAAGCTCATCTCAATGTCCACCTGGGTGAACTCCGGCTGGCGGTCGGCGCGCAAATCCTCGTCACGATAGCAGCGGGCGAGCTGGAAATATTTTTCCACGCCGGCAACCATCAAAATCTGTTTGAACTGCTGCGGCGATTGCGGCAGGGCGTAGAACGTGCCGGCTTCGCGGCGGTTTGGCACCAGAAATTCGCGCGCGCCTTCGGGCGTGGACTTGAAGAGCGTGGGGGTCTCGACTTCGAGAAAACCCTGCTCATCCATATAACTACGAGTGGCGATGGCGACCTTGCTGCGGAGGCGGAGGTTGCGCGCCATTTCGGGGCGGCGCAGGTCGAGATAGCGGTATTGCAGGCGCGTGTCCTCGGCAACCTTGGCGGCAGCCTCCGGATCATCGATCTGGAACGGCAGAACGTCGGCCATGTTCAGCACTTCCAGCGATTGCACGCCGACTTCGACTTCGCCGGTGGGGATTTTGGCGTTGTTCGTGCCTTCGGGACGGTGACGCACCTTGCCAGTAAGGCTGATGACGCATTCGCTGCGGAGCGCGGCGGCCTGGGCAAAGAGTTCCTTGCTCAAATCGGACGGGTCAAAAACCGTTTGCGTCCGGCCTTCGCGGTCGCGGATGTCGATGAAGATGAGGCCGCCGAGGTCGCGGCGCGAGTGGACCCAGCCGGAAAGCGTGACGGTCTGCCCGATGTGTGCCGGGCGTAGTTCGTTGCAATGATGCGTGCGTTTCATTTAAAAATTCCGGAACGGCGATATGCCGTCCCTCCCAAAAAAGGTGAATGGAAATTTTGAAGGAAAATTAGCCGGAATTCAAACAAAAGAAGACGCGCCCGGCGCTTATTCCGGCAGGGAAATTCGCCAGGTGTTGGTCGGATCGCCTGAATTTTTGAGATACTCCGGCAAACTGGCGCTCGTGGTTTGCTGCACACTGCCGTCGGCGAGGCCAAGATTGCCCTTGTTGACATGGATGGTCGAAGTCCAGTTCACATTCTGCCCGGGAACAAGCTTGAGGATTCCATTCTCCGGCGGATTTTCGCCAACCATGTTTCGGTCGCCGGTAAGAAAAAGCTGCGGGTTTGTTGCGTCATCGACCGCATCAAGACCGACAAAATAGCTGACATTGCGATTTTTGAGGCGGCTAAAATTAACCGCAGCCGTGCGTTCCGGATCAGCCGGACAAACCAAAATTCTCGGCGTGCTCAATTCGTTCGAGGCCACTTGAAAATGCCGGTATGTCTCCGCGCCGGTAATGCATTCCAGCGTGCCGCCCTTCTCTTCCGGCACGCCCATCGGCATTTTGTCATTGTTATCGCCTTCCCAAATCTTGAACGCCAGACCGCACTGCTTGAGGTTGTTCACGCAATTGATACCTTGCGCCTTTTTCTTGGCGGAAGCCAGCGCGGGCAGCAGCATGGCGGCGAGGATGGCGATAAGGGCGATGATGACCAGCAACGCTACGAGGGTGAAGGCGTGTTCACGGGCTTTCATGCAGGCATCTTCGCGCCCCGGAAAGGTTATATCAAGCACCTTGTCATCGGCGAACTGGACGGATTTTGTCCGTACGAAGACAGTTTTGTCCGGATCCGGTTTTGCGTTTTGCCTTTACCCTTTTCCAAAAAACTGGTTCGCTACCTCCGGCCACTCCACCGGACCATCTCATGAAAAAACTTTTGAACATTTTTGCCATCACGCTCGCCGCCCTGGTTGCGAACGCGCAACCCGTCGCCAAGACCAGTTTCACGGAGGTCACATCCCAACTCGATCCCGGCGGGGATTTTTATCTGTACCTCGGCACAGCGCAATGGCTTGAGCATCTCTCCACCAGCATTGAGGGCTGGCGTTCCAAGCTGACCGGCTTTCCCAATACGACACCCGAGATTGTCACCAATATCAACAAGGCCTTCGACGTCGTCGAAAACCTCGTCAACGACAGTGGCATTCAGGACGCCACCGGCCTCGGCTTGAGTTCTATCGAAATCGAACCCGGCCTCTACCGTAACAAGGCCCTGCTCCATCATTATCCCGGCAAAGGCGACGGCTTCCTCTGGAAACTTTGCGGCGGTGCGCCGCATCCGCTCGACGGTCTGGATCTCTGCCCTTCAAACACGGCGTTTGCCGTATTTTCCGATGCCGACCTGCCGCTCATGTGGAAAGTCATCCAGGATGAAACCGCCAAATCCGGCTTCCCCCAGGCACAAGCATTTCTCGACCAGGTTCCGGCACAATTTGAGAAGGCCACCAAGATGAAGTGGGACGACGCGATGAATTCCCTCGGCGGTGAATTTGGGCTCGTCCTCACGCTCGATGAGTCCAACAACGTGCCCATTCCCCTGCCCTCCGGCCTGGTGGAGGTTCCCGACCCCGCCATCTTTCTTGCCATCAAGGTAAATGATGATGCCATCTACAATCGCATCGCCAGCCAGATGACAAACCGGCCGGGCATCATCCGTTACGAGACCAATAACGTGAGAATGATCACGCAGCCGTTGCCGATGCCGCTGGCCGTCAACGTCCGCCCGACTGCGGCCATCAGCGGCGGCTGGCTGTTCATCGCCTCGTCCGATTCGGTCATTGCCGACGCGCTCGACGTCAAGTCCGGCACCGAACCCGGACTTAAATCCACCGCCGAGTTCAAGCACCTCGCGCAGGGTCTGCCCGAAACCGGAAACCAATTGTCCTATGTGAGCGCCAGCTTTGGCCGCGCCATGTTGCAAATCCAGACTCAAGCAATGACCCAGTCCGCCCACCAGAGTGCGCCCGCGCAAACAGAATTCCTGAAGTCGCTTTTGACATCGCAGAAAGCCGATTCCGGTTATTCCATCGGTCAGAACCGCCCGGACGGCTGCTACACCGTCGGCAACGGCTCCCAAAGCCTCTCAAAAGTTGCGCTTGTTCCAGTCGTTGTTGTGCCCGCCATGCTGGCCGCCATCGCCGTGCCGAATTTTGTGAAGGCACGCCAGACCTCCCAGCAGAACGCCTGCATCAACAATCTCCGCCAGATTGACGCCGCCAAAAACCAGTGGGCGCTGGAGAAGGGCAAGAAAGAGGGCGACGTGCCCACCAAAGAAGATCTTAAACCGTATCTCATGATCCCGCGCGGACTTTCGTTTCTGCATTGTCCGGCCGGTGGCACCTACACCATCAATCCCATCGGCACGGCGCCCACGTGCAGCATTCCGAACCACGCGCTGCCATAAACAGAAGTGGCAGGCGATTTGTTTTGGTTCAATTTCTCCTACGGTACGCAGGCCCAGATGGGTTAGCTGGTGAAGGAAAAATTTTGTTTTGACCGGCACAACCATAGCCTTAATCTCCGTGGCAGTCCGTGGCACAAACCCGACTCCAGAACATCGCCTCGTGCGAAATGAAGCTTAAAGGATTTTCAAGCATTCCATGAATTCAGACCGGCACCAATCACAAGCATCGCGCCGGACGGATTTACTGATATGCATTGGATTGGCGGCTTTGATCTGGGCGGTCTTCGGCCAGACCTGCGGATTCGACTTCGTGAATTATGACGACCCGTCTTACGTATATCAAAATCCGGCCATCACTTCCGGCCTGAACTGGCCGGCGGTCAAGAATATCTTCTCGCATTTCAATGTCGGCACGTGGTTTCCGCTCACTGATCTTTCACACCAGTGCGACTGGCAGATCTACGGGTCAAATCCCGGGGGCCATCACCTTACCAATGTGCTGCTGCATCTCGGCGCCACCCTGCTTCTTTTCTTCGCCTGGCTCGGGTTGACCGGCGCGCGGTGGCACGCAGCGCTGGTTGCCGCCTTGTTTGCCATTCATCCGCTGCGTGCTGAATCCGTCGCGTGGGTGGTGGAGCGCAAGGATGTCCTAAGCGGAATGTTTTTTGCGTTGACCCTGTGTGCCTGGGTGCGGCATCTGAATACCGTCGCCGCGCGGCCATCGCGCAGCGGCATCACGACGGGCTACGCTCTGGCGCTGTTGTTTTTCGTACTGGGTCTGATGGCCAAATCGATGTTGGTCACACTTCCCTGCGTGCTGCTGTTGCTGGATTACTGGCCGGCGAACCGGCTGGATTCCGGCGCACCGCTGTGGTCGCGAGAATTCTGGCGCAGTGTCTTAAAGGTTTTTCCGGAGAAAATTCCTTTCTTCGTCGCGAGCGGAATCTTCTGCGTGGTCACTTTATCCTCACAACATGTCATGGTGGATGAAGCGGGCCGCCATACGCTGGCATGGCGGGTCGCCAATGCGATACAGGCGTTGGCGGATTACATTTATCATGGCTTTTATCCGGTCGGACTGGCCGTCGCCTATCCATTGAATGCCTTCGGGCCGGAACCTGCCCGCACCGGTCTGGCGGCGTTCGTTCTGTTTGCCATGACAATCGCTGTTTTTGCCGGACGTCGTCGATATCCCTATCTGCTCACCGGCTGGGGCTGGTATCTGATCATGTTGCTGCCGGTGATTGATATCATGCAATCGGGCCGGCAAGCCCGGGCCGACCGTTTCACGTACCTCCCGCAAATCGGCCTGGTCGTGCTTTGCGTATGGGGCGCGGCGGATTTTTGGCACGCGCGCCGCTGGCAACGTAGCATGGCCGCGGGAATTGCCGCAGCTGTGCTTTTGACCTTGGCGACGGCGGCATATTTTCAAACCGGGTATTGGCGAAATAGCGAGGCACTTTGGAAGCGTTCGCTGGCCTGTAACCGGGACAACGCCTTCGCCTGGAACTACCTCGGCAGCGATTTATTCAATTCAGGTCGTCATGCCGAGGCACGCCGTTATTTCCAAAAAGCTGTTCAACTTCAGCCTGATTATCCCGACGCATTGGTCAACCTGGGAATGTCTTCGGCTGATTTGGGTCAGCGCACGAACGCCATCGCCTTGTTTCGGCAGGCTTTGCGGATCAATCCGGCCTCCCCCGAGGCGCATTACAACCTAGGCGATTCACTGGCCGAAGCGGGTAATTTTCCGGAAGCCATCGGTGAATTTCAGGCGGCCTTGCAATTCAAACCGGATTATCCCGGCGCCGAATACGATCTCGGTCTGTCCCTTGCCCGTAGCGGCCACTGGGATGAAGCCGCCGCGCATTATCAAACAGCGTTTCGCATTCCCATCAGCGCTGCGGATACGCGATATATCACCGGTGTCGCACTCGCCGTGCAAACAAACTGGGATGCGGCCATCCCCCTTTACGAGACTGCATTGGAATTGAATACCAGCTACGCCGAGGCGCACTACCGGCTCGCCATCGCCCTGGCGGCGAAAGGAGAAAAACAATCCGCGCTCGAACACCTCCAGCAGGCGAAAACACTGGCTGTTGCCCAGCGAAAAGATGCCCTCTTGGACGGTATCAACGAGGAGTTCAAAAAAATAGCGGACGGATCCCGGCCTTAAACTTCTCCTAACGCGTGATCCAGCCGCCACCCACGACCAGATCATCCTGGTAAAAAACAGCGGCTTGTCCGGGGGTGATGGCACGGGCGGGCATGTGCAGCTTCAATTTCACGCGATTACCATCAAGCGGCGAAATCGTCGCGGGTGCTCCCGGATGATTGTATCGTATCTTTGCCGTGACTTCGATGGGCTGCTCCAATTTTTCAAACGGATGCCAGTTGCAACGTTCCACAATACACTCGTCTCGCTCCAGATTGGACTCGTCACCAACCACAACACGATTGTTCTCCGGGTCGAGTTCCACGACGTAAACCGGCTTCGGCGTGGTGATGCCAAGTCCTTTGCGCTGGCCGATGGTGTAAAACTCGATGCCGTCGTGTTTCCCCAGAACCGTTCCGTGCAGATCCACGATGTCGCCGCGATGTTTCTGGACAAGATTGGACTGTTGAAGAAATCCGCCGTAGTTGTTGTCCGGCACAAAACAGATTTCCATGCTCTCCTCCTTGTCCGCCGTCTTGAGGTTGCAATGCCGCGCCACTTCGCGCGTGTCACTCTTCGTCTTTTTGCCCAAAGGAAATAACGTACGCGAAAGTTGATCCTGCCGGAGCGAAAAAAGGAAATAACTCTGGTCCTTTCGCGAATCCTGCCCGCGCTTGAGCAGCCAGCGCGAGCCGTCGGAATTTTTTTCCACCCCCGCAAAATGCCCGGTGGCGATGAAATCCGCACCGAGTTGATCTGCACGGTCAATCAGCCGGCCGAACTTCAGGTTCTGGTTGCACATCACGCAGGGATTTGGCGTGCGCCCGGCCTTATATTCATCGGCAAAGTATTGGATGACGAATTTCTGAAAATCCGCCGATTCATCCACCAGATAATACGGAATGCCCAGCTTGTGGCAGACGCTCCGGGCATCGGTCACCGCTTGAGGACCGCAGCATTTATCCTCGGCACGGTTCACGCAATCCTGCGGCCAGAGTTTCAGCGTGATGCCGACGACATCGTAACCTTGCTCCTGCAAAAGCACAGCGGTGGCGGAGGAATCAACTCCTCCGCTCATGCCGCAGACCACACGCTGTTTTTTCTGACCGCTCACAAGAACGACAATATATCAGCCCGGCGGGTGCTGTAAAATTGTTTACTGGCTCAACCTCATCCTCGACCAATGATTACTTTTCTGGTTTGATTTACTTGGATTTAGTCGGATTCAGCCTGATTCGCCCTGCGGGTCGGTGGCTTCGTTTTTATGTCAAATTTTCAAAAAACTTAGGTTTTACGGGCTTTTTTTGGGTTCGTTTTGAGTAAAAAAACACGTTTTCGGGCACCGGGAGAGCCGCCGTGCCGCCACCCCCAACCACCACCCATCGGTCGCATTCGTCCCATCAGTCCTATTTCCCCTCCGTGCCAAGAGTGTAGCGTCGAACGGCAATCCGAGATCCGAGATCCCAATTTCCCGTCCCATACGCCCGTCCGGCTCGGACCAGGGCTGGAGTGGCTCGACTCAAGACATTCCACCCCGGCCCGCGCGCTGGTTCAACCCATCCCACGTCACATCTCACTCGCCACTTTGTGGCTATGTCAAAGAACACCTGTCCTCCAGCTTGTCCCGCCATCCTGTCCGCCGTAGCCTTGGCGAAGGCGGAAGTTTTAACGACGGCGGAACTCCGAAAACCGGAATCCATTGCCGACGCCACCCACTATAGCTAACAGCATAATTTTTGTCAACAATAGATATAGTCTGTGTTTACCAATCCAAAGCCGGCCATGCATTCCCAGGGACCTGCGCAATCGATCGTGGTCGAACCCATTTCCGCGCAAAGGCGTTTGAAGACGACTGCACCAAAAGAGCATCACGGCGAAGGAATTTTTCCTGTTCAACCGGCGGCTTTGAAATGATACTCCCGATTCGACGGCTGTTTAAGTTGAAATTTGATTCATAAATCGCCATGTCAAAACTGACACCACTGCAAATCAGTCTTGGCCTCTCGCTTTTGTGCCACCTGGCAGTTATTGGTGGGTATGAACTTTTCAAGGCCGGCACCCGCCCGCCGGCGCTTCAGCAAACTGACGATATTGCCACGTTGACCCTGGTGGCCGCACCCGATGAGCCGGCTGCGCCAGTCGTCCAAGTCCTTGCGCCGGCTGAGCCGCTGAAAAAATTACCGGAGAAAAATGTTCCCGTTGAAACGGCCCAACCGCCAAAGCCGGAACCGGAGCCGGTTTTGTCCACGCCGCCACCCGTTGCCACCGCTGCTGCCATGCCTCCGCCGCCAGAAATCTTCCAGAGTGACGCCAGTTCGTCAAAACCGGGACCGGACGCCGTCACCGTACAGGCGCAGCCCGCCGTGGAGGCAAAACCGAATTATTTAAAAAACCCGGATCCAGTTTATCCCGAACTGGCGCGCCGGCGGCATCAGGAGGGTCTGGTTTTGCTGGACGTGAC
>Ga0210388_10000614_pt1 | contig 28560 bp, 20 predicted proteins | sample IncBWC19OmetaG_FD_155485 | JGI IMG/M metagenome (GOLD analysis project Ga0210388, IMG submission 155485) | Forest soil microbial communities from Barre Woods Harvard Forest LTER site, Petersham, Massachusetts, United States - Inc-BW-C-19-O ...
CCGCTCCGCCGCCAACTGGCCTGCATTATCCGGGTCGTAGTTAATGATGACGCGTTTCGTAAAACGGCTCAGCAATTTAATCTGCGGCTCCGCAAGGCTGGTACCGCAACTCGCTACCACGTTGCTGATTCCCGCGCGCGCTACGGCAATCGCGTCCATGTAGCCCTCGACAAGCACCGCGAAATCCGATCGGCGCAACGCTTCCTTTGCGCGGTCCATGTGATAGAGCACGTTGCTTTTCGAGTAGATCGGCGTCTCAGGCGAATTCAAATATTTCGGCTGATCATCGCCAAGCGCCCGCGCGCCAAACGCGACGATCTTTCCCGAGTCATTCGCGATCGGAAACGTAATGCGGCGCCGGAAGCGATCGAACATTCGACCGCCCTGGTCCCCGCGCGAGATCAATCCGGACTCGACCAGCAACTTCTCTGGATATTTCTGTTTCAACACACGCAGTAGGGCATCCCCGTCGCTTGGCGCGTAACCTATTCCGAACCGGTCAATCGCCTTGGTATCGAGCCCGCGGTCCTCGAGATACGCGCGTGCAGCCTTTCCCTCAAGCGTCCCAGAAATTTGCTTCGTGAAAAACGTCTGCGCCTCGCGATGCATCTCAACCAGCGCCGACCGCTGCTGATTTTCCTGCCGCTCCTCCGGCGATCGCTCCCTGGGCCGTGGAATCGCAATCCCGCACTTCTCGGCAACAGTGCGCACCGCTTCCGGAAACGCGGACTTCTCCACGTCCATCACAAAATTAAAAACGTCCCCGCCCTTGCCGCACCCGAAGCAGTAAAAAATCTGCTTAATCGGAGACACTGTAAACGAAGGAGTTTTTTCCTGATGAAAGGGGCAAAGCCCGCTGAAATCTTTCCCGGTCTTTTTTAGGCGCACGTATTCGCCCACCACGCGAACAATGTCCGCCTGCTGCTTCACCCGCTCCGCGAATGATCCGGCCTCTGCCATGTGCGAACAAACGAAACTCGAAAAACGAAATTCGAAAACGCCGGTTAGTGCGTTCCTATCTCCTTCAAGCCTTGTCTCTCTTTCGTCGCCCTAATATAGCCGTTTAACATCTGAATGACCCGCCGTGCCAAGGCATCGACGATTTGATGCTCCGAAGCTGAAATATAGTTTTCATCTTCGGCCGCGATCAAATGGTCGCGGACCTCAAAAGCAGATCCGCGCGCCGTCCTGCAAAATTGAATGTTTTCCTGATAGGAGTATCGCCCGAATCCCTCGGCGATATTCGCTGTAATTGAGATAGCAGCGCGCTGTAGTTGCGAAGCAAGCCCAAACTTTTCTTCGGCTGGAAACTTTCGCGTCAACTTGTAAACCTGCTGTCGCAGTTCACGTCCCAGTTGCCACACCTTTAGGTCCGTGAAGTCACGAATTTGAGCGTCGGCAAAGTTCGAGGCTACTTCTGATTTCGAATTTCGCATTTCGAGTTTCGCCGTTCTCTTACAAGCGCAATTCTACAACCGTGATGGCTTTGCCGCCTTGTTCTTCGGTCTCAAACGAGGTTCGTTGAACCAGTGGATGCGACTTGAGGAATTCGCCGAGGCCTTTGCGTAACGCGCCGGTTCCGTGGCCGTGGATGATACGCACGCGTGTTTGATTCGCTAGTGCGGCTTCATCGAGATACTTGTCAACGCGTTCTGTCGCTTCTTCAACGCGCATGCCAATCACGTTGATTTCGCCAGACGCTGCGCCTTCGCCAGGCTGCGATTTAACCGTGACACTAACGCGGCCAAGTGCCTGCAGGGGCGGGGCTTGCCCCGCCCGCGCCGCCGCGCCACCTGCATGCTCGATGCCGATGATTTCATCGACAGCGACTTTCATGCGCAGAGGGCCGGCTTCGATTTCGGCGGAAGAACCGTCCAGCCTGCGGAAGATGACTGGCTTGCTGAAACCGCGTACGCGAATTCTTGCGCCGGGCTGTAACGTCTCCGCGCGAATTGGTTCCTGGCTTGCTGAGGCAGTGCCTAAATCCGCCTGCGAATCGGAGATGGTTTGGACGAGCGCGGCGTTCAATTCTTCGCGGGCTTCGCTGCGAATGTCTGTGCCCTTGCGCCGCGCAGTCTTTTCGAGCGAGGCGCGCAGTTCGCGTTCTTTGACGGCTTCGATCACACGCGCGATGTTTTCGTCGAAGCGTTTTTGCATCTCGGCGAACTGAGCTTCGAGTTCCTTGATCCGCTTTTGCTGGCGTTCCACCCATTCAGTGCGGAGCTTCTTACGTTCTTCTTCGAGAGAGTGCCGCTCCGACGTCATCTGTTGCTGCATGCGATCGAGTTCATCGCGGCTGCGATGTAAATAGGCGATCAAGTCGGCGGCCTCGCGCGATTCTGGTGTCAGCAATGAACGCGCGCGCTCAATGATGGACGTTGCGATGCCCAATCGCTGGGCAATCGCGATACCGCTCGAGCCGCCAGGAACACCGACCATTAGGCGGTAGGTTGGCCGCAGATTTACATCATCGAATTCCACCGCGGCATTCACTACGCCGAGCGTAGTCGAAGCGTAAGCCTTCAGGCGATCATGATGGGTCGTGGCCAGCACGACGCAATTCTTGGCGCGAAATTCATCGAGTAGCGCGACGGCCAGCGCAGCGCCTTCTTCCGGCGCAGTCCCCGTGCCCATTTCATCGACTAGCGCCAGCGATTGTGGCGTCGCGAGCTCCAGCATGGTCTTCAAATTCAGCATGTGCGCCGAAAATGTGGAAAGGTCCGCCGCGATGGACTGTTCGTCACCGATGTCCACGAGCACGCGGTCAAAAATCGGCAGCACCGCTCGCTGCGCTGCCACGGGAATCCCGGATTGTGCGGAGAGCGCCGCGAGCCCTGTTGTTTTCAGCGCGACGGTTTTTCCGCCGGTGTTCGGCCCGCTGATGACCAGAACTTTTTCCGCGCCGCCCAGCGCGAGCGTCATCGGCACAACAGCGCGATCTTCGCGGCGCAACTTGTCTTCGAGCACGGGATGCCGCGCATCCACCAAACGCATTTCACCGGAATCAGAAAACTCCGGCATGGCCGCGTCAAAATCGCACGCAAAACGCCCGCGAGCGAAAACGCTGTCGAGTTCCGCGATGGTCTCCGCCGCCGCGAGCAGTGGTTCGCGAACGGCCTGCAACCGCTCGGTGAGCCCGCGCAAAATGCGGATAATCTCCGCCGCTTCCTCCTCGGAAAGTTGCGTAAGTTCGTTGTTCGTTTCCACCGTTTCAAGCGGCTCGAGAAAAACGGTCTGTCCCGTCCCGCTCGCTCCATGCACGATTCCCGGAACGCTGCGCCGGTTTTCCGAGCGAACGGGAATCACGAATCGTTCATTGCGAAGAGTGACGTAGTCTTCTCCGGCTTCCGCGTTGCGAGAGCGCAGGATTTGCTTGAGCGTTTTCTGAATCGACTCGCGCGTCTGAGTAATGTTCGCGCGAATGCGCCGCAATGTGGATGACGCATCGTCGCTAATCTCGCCATTCGGGAGAACACACCGCCGGATCGCTGTTAGCGGTTCGCGAAAGTCCACAAGCAAAGCCACGCGCGCCGCCAGCAAAGGAAACTTCGCCGCATCCTCGCGGAATTGTCCGCGCAGCCATCCCGCGGTTTCGAGGAGCGACGCGGCGCCCAGAAGTTCTTTGGGCTCCAGAACAATTCCCGGTCCTTCGATTTTTTCTAGCCACTCCTGCGGGTCGGCCAGCCCACCAAATCCCAATTCGCCACCACCCCGCAGCCATTCGCGCGCTTCGCGAATTAACGCAAACGCCGCTTCGAGCGACGCGCGATCCGTCCCGAACTCCAGCGCATCCACGGCCCGCCGGCCCGGTGCACACGTCGTCCGCAGCCGCAGCAACTCTCGCAGCTTGTCGAATTCGAGTACGTCTTGCGCTGTCCGTGACATTTTCGTTTTCGCTATTTCATTATTCTGCGCAGAGCTTCATCGCTGTTTCGCTGGGGCATGCTGCGGCGTAGTTGCGACTCCCGCCTCATCAAATTCTTCAATCATCGCGACACACAGTCCATTCAATGCTTCGACAGCCTCGCGACCTTTTCCGCCCTGATTGTTGCTAAGGAACGAAAAGATCAGGCGCCGCCCGCTGGGCGTTTCCGCAAAACCGGAAAGCGTCCTCACATGTTCGACTGAGCCCGTCTTGGCATGAATTCTTCCGGCGGCGACTGTGCCTTTCATGCGTTCTTGCAGCGAGCCATCGATGCCCGCCACCGGAAGCGACGCATAGTATGGCGCGAACCACGTCTGGCCTTGCGCATACTTCAGCAATGTTACGATCGCTCGCGGTGTAACCAGGTCGTGGCGCGAAAGACCGGATCCATCCGTCTGAATCACATCGTCGGGCGCAATTCCCACGGTGGCATAAAAGTCCTGAGGAGTTTTCAGCATTTCTTCGGGAGTGCTCCACAAACCATTTTGCCGCGCGGCGGTTCGCAGCAACATCTCCGTGTGCAGATTCTGGCTGATCTTATTGACGAGTTTCACAGAATCGCCGAGCGGCACGGACACATGTTCCGCAAGAACTGTGCGTGGCGTTGTATCTGTATCGGGAACATGGACCGCTCGGATTTTTCCATCGATTCTCACGCCGCGCTCAGCGAGAAACCCCGCAAGCAACGACGCCGCGTGTTGCGCAGGCTCTTCAATCGCCAGGACCAGCTTGCGCGGGGTGCTCTTTGCCGGGAGTGTGCCACGCACTACCACGAGATTCGCGCCCGGTTCGCGCGTCAGCGTCAGGTCTGACTTCAGTGCCGCGGCCGACGTGGTCACATCGTTCTGCAGCGCAAAGTCCGGAGTCAGCGGCGCGACCACGGCCTGCACGGGATCTCCGAGCCTCTCGCCCGGCGTCAGTGTCACCGCTACAGTGTTGTCATCCACAACGATCGAAGAAATCGCCGCGCCATATTCCCAGACCATGTCGTCGATTTCCCAGCCGTTCGGGTAACGCTCGCGAGGAAAATAACTGTCGTCGCCAACTATATCGCCCGAAATTTCCTTCACACCGCGAGCTACGAGCGCGTCAACCAATTCGACCAGCACTCTTTCCGGAACTCCGTCGAACTCTTCCTTTAGTTCATAAGGAAATTTGCGGTTCGAGAGATTTGGATCGCCGCGCCCGACAAGCACCATGTCACCGGATAGCTTGCCGTCCGGTGAAATCGTGCCGCGCGTTTCGAGAGTAGTGTGAAACTTGTAGTCCGGCCCCAGCTTGGCCAGCGCCAGCGCGGTTGTAAAAAGCTTCATGTTTGAAGCCGGCACAAAATAGCCGTCAGCGTTTTTATCGAAGAGCGGCTCTCCCGTTTGGGCATCAACGATCAGGAGTCCCCAGTCGCCTTTGCTGGAAGGCGAGGCGCCGAGCAGAGCTTCGGTGCGCGCGTCAAAGCGAGCCGCGGCAGCAGCCCGCTTGGGAGAAAGCTCTTTGCGATTCCCGTCGTGCTTGGCCGAGCAACAAGCTTGTTCCTGGGTCTGATTGGACTGCGCGCGGCTGCTAGTTGCGGCCAAAACGTAGAAGGCCGCTGTCAGTGCCACAGCCCGCGATCCGCACGATCTTCGTGAGCGCATATCGCCCTTAGTCTCCGCAGATGAAAGTATAGTCGAAAGCCCGCACAACATTTGTTCCGTGCTTCGCATCTACTCAGATGTATCGAACAGGTCCACACAAACTGTATTGATAAGCTGACGGTTGCGTACAGACTCCGGACAACCTATCATTCATCATCCGGACAGATAAATTTCAACGAGGTGAAATTTGATTAAGAGGATTGGTTCCTGCCTTATGGCACTGGCGATGATTGCTCCGCCACTGCTCTCTCAAGCAGACAAAAAGGAAGCGGATAGACTTGAAAATTGCGGCACCGTTATGAAGGAAATTATGGATATCCCCGATGACATTCCTCAGGATCTCATCGACAAAGCCGAGTGCGTCGTTATTTATCCCTCGGTTTTAAAGGGCGCCTTCGTCGTCGGAGGCAGCTATGGTCGCGGCGCCATGACTTGCCGCACGGGGGAACACTTCACGGGACCCTGGAGCGCACCGACGATGATGGCATTGGAAGGCGGCAGCGTCGGGTTGCAAATCGGCGGACAAGCTACCGATTTCGTCCTGCTAGTGATGAATCCGCGGGGAGCCCACTCCATGATCAAGAGCAAAGTGAAGCTCGGTGGGGACGCTTCGGTGGCTGCGGGACCAAAAGGCCGAACAGCGAGCGCCGAATCGGATGTGACGTTGCGAGCTGAAGTACTCAGCTATTCGCGTTCACGCGGGCTATTTGCAGGTATCTCTCTCGAGGGTTCGACGGTTCGTCCTGACAATGATGCCAACGAGCGCGTTTACGGAAAAAAGTTGACCGCTGAGGACATTATTTTTAAGGGCGCAGTGGCGGTGCCACCGCCGGCCCAAAAATTGGTCAGCACTCTCAACCTGAAGACTCCCAAGAATACTTCCGATCCGAACTCCTTGAAGGAATAGACTGGACAATTAGTAAGGAAGCGCGAAGGCCCCGGAGATTGTGCCGGGGCTTTTGTGTTTCTGCGGCGGAAAAAAAGGGGGCAGAGAGACCTTGACATCGCATAATTTCTGACTTATAGTCATTTATGAGCAATGGTCAAGAAACCCAAGTCGACGAGAGCAAGCGTTACCAGCTCACCTACCCGACCCTCCCACGGCCGGCGCGAACGCCGCACCACTGAAACCCGCGAACGCTTGTTTCGCGCCGCTTTGGATCTCTTTGCCAGAAAAGGATTTACCGAGACGACGGTGGAAGATATCACCGAATCCGCGGACGTTGGTAAAGGCACCTTTTTTAACTATTTTCCAAGCAAGGATCACATCCTGCTGGCGTTCGGGGAGATGCAACTCGCGAAGCTTGAGTCCGCGGTCGAGGAAGCCCGTAACACCGGTGAGTCCATGCCCGAGTTTCTGCGCTCGCTGGGTGTCCGCATGACTCAAGAGCCCACTCGCCACCCGGGCATAATCCGGACTTTGCTTCAGGCGTATCTCTCGACCACTCCCGTGCGTGCGGCGATGCTCAATTTGCAAAAGCGCGTGCACGCCCTGCATACGGAGATTGTTCGCATCGGCCAGGAACGGGGCGAAATCCGAAGAGACCTTCCTGCCTCAGAGATCGCGCACGTTTTTCGGCAAACTATTTTCGGAACTCTATTGCTCTGGTCACTAAATGGCGACGCGAGTCTACATGCACGCATGGAATCCGCGTTCAACGTGTTGTGGTCCGGCTTGGCCCCGCGGAACGACGGGGCTTCGCAACCGCAAACCGCGCAGGTGGAGACCGCGTTAACCGGAGTTCCTTTGTTTACTTGTGGAGATTGATTCATGACTCGTAAGCGTGTGTTCATCCTGATTCTCGTCGCGCTCATCTTGGGCGGCACGACGGTTTACGCAACGTGGTTCCGGCGCGATAACGCACTGCAAGGTTCGGGCACAGTTGAGGCTCGGAACATTCGCGTGGGCTCGAAAGTGGGAGGACGGATCGACAAGGTCCTGGTGCGCGAAGGCGATCGCGTGCAGCCTGGCCAGACACTGATCACATTCGACGACAAGGAATTGCTGGCATCGCTTGATCAATCTCGCGCCGCAGCCGAAAAAGCGCAGCGCGGCTATCGGCCCGAAGAAATCGCTGAAGCGCGTGCCGCTGCCGCGCAGGCGAAGGCCGATTACGAAATGCGCCTGAACGGCTACCGAAAAGAAGATATCGCGGCAGCGCAGTCCGACGTCGAGCGAGCGACGGCGGACGAAGTGCGCGCGCGTCTGGATTTTCAGCGTTACCAAGCGCTGGCGGAGAAGGACCTGGTCTCGAAGCAGCAGCGCGACACGGCTGAGGCCAACTGGAAAATGGCACTGGCGCAGCAACAGAACTACCAGCACAAACTCGATGTGCTGAAGCGCGGTTACCGTCCCGAAGAAATCGCCTCAGCGGAGGCGCATTACCACGAGACGCAAGCAACCCTTGAAAAATTCGAGCGCGGGAATCGCCGCGAGGATGTTGATCTCGCAAAAGCGGCTTACTCTTTCGACGAAGCGCGCTTTCGCGAGCGCGAAGTGACCGCGCCATCCGCCGCTACCGTGGAGGTTCTCGACGTCCGCCCCGGAGACATCATCGCGCCGAACACGCCTGTGGCCACGCTACTTGAGCAGGATCAGATTTACGTGCGCATCTATATTCCGGAGACGGAGCTCGGTCGCGTGCAGGTCGGCCAAAAGGCTGAAGTGCGAATCGACTCTTTTCCGAAAACGGTTTTTGACGGTGTCGTGGAACAAATCAATCAGCAGGCAGAATTTCTACCGCGAAACGTTCAAACGCGGGAGGAACGCGTTCATCAGGTGTTCGGCGTAAAAATCCGCATCAACGATCCCGCCAGACATGTTCTCGCAGGCATGGCCGCGGATGTGAAATTGAAAGCGGGAAATTAGTCCGTGGCCACTGCCGCGCAAAATCCAGCCGAACCGGCCATCTCCGCCGAACACCTTGTTCGGAAATTCGGACAAGTCACTGCAGTAAATGATGTGAGCTTCCGCGTCGAGAAGGGCGAGATTTTCGGTTTTCTTGGCCCCAATGGCAGCGGCAAAACCACCGTCATCAAAATGCTTACTGGTCTTCTACCTCTGACTAGTGGCTCCGCTCGCGTGGAGGGGCTGGACGTGGGCGTGGACTCCGAAGTCGTCCGCGAACGCATTGGATATATGTCGCAGAACTACAGTCTCTATCAGGATCTGACGGTCGCGGAGAATTTGCAGTTCTACGGGCGGATCTACAGCCTCGAACCGGCGCGGCTTAAACGGCGTATCGAAGAAGTTGTCGAGAGCAACGGCCTCGCGCCGTACATGAATCGCTTGTCGGCAAAACTATCTGGCGGCTGGAAGCAACGGCTGGCGCTGGGGTGCGCCATGCTGCATGAGCCCAAGCTGCTTTTTCTTGACGAGCCCACCGCTGGAATCGATCCCGTGGCGCGTCGCCAGCTTTGGGATCTTCTCTTCGAACTTTCCGGGCACGGCATCACTTTCTTTGTGACCACGCACTACATGGACGAAGCCGAACGTTGCAGTCACGTTGCATACATTTATTACGGCAAGATCATCGCCGACGGAACGCCCAATTCGCTTCGCGAACTTCCCGACGTTCAGCCGCCGGGAACGATACGGGTGGAAATTACGACTCCGGAAGTTACGCGCGCGCTTCGCTTCGCTCGTCAGATCCCTGGGATTCGCAGCGCCACTATTTTTGGCCAGTCTATCCATGCTCTTATCAATGACGACCTGAATCTTCACGATCTTCAAGAACAGCTTCTGAAAAACGGCATCGCTGTTGCTGAGATTCGGCCGCTGGCTCCCAGCCTGGAAGACGTTTTCGTGGAACTCACTTATAAGCATCAGGCCATACTGGAGGCGTCCCGTGCCTGATCTGTTCCGCGGATTCGGCGCCGTTTTTTACAAGGAGGTTCTGCACGTTCGCCGGGATGCGGGAACGCTGTTTTTCTCGCTAACTATGCCACTGCTGCAATTGTTTCTTCTCGGTTTCGGCATTGACACAAACATCCGTCAGATTAATACCGTGGTCTACAACGCGGACGGCCGACGCGAGAGCCGCGAACTGCTTGACCGCCTAAAAAACTCCGACACTTTCCATATCATTCGCTATGTCGAGAATGACTACGACTTGAACGACATGATCATCGCCGGCAAAACGCGCGTGGGCATCAAGATTCCTGTCGACTATTCCGACCGCCTCATCCACAACATGAGCGCGCAGGTCCTGGTCCTAATTGACGGCTCGGATTCTTCCGTCGCGGGCCAGGCTATTAACGTGACCAATGCCATCGGGCTTGATGAATCTCTCCGACGCGTTCTGCAAGATCGCGCGGCGTTCGCGGTGGACATGCGTCCCAAACTGCTCTTCAATCCGGACTCTCGCTCTGCGAATTTTTTTCTTCCCGGGCTCACGGCCATCATGCTCCTCAACGTCACCACGTTTCTTACAGCATTCTCCATAGTCCGTGAGAAGGAGCGGGGCACTCTTGAGCAGCTCTTCGTTACGCCTGTCCGTCCTTTTGGCCTGCTTTTAGGTAAGTTGCTGCCCTACCTGGGTATCGGCTTTTTCGAGCTGAGCCTGATACTTTTCTTTATGCGCTTTGTTTTTATGGTTCCTATCCATGGCAGCGTGTTTCTTCTTGCATTTCTCTCGGTGCCCTATCTTTTCGCGGCTCTCTCGCTGGGAATTCTCATTTCCAGCAAAGCCAAGTCGCAGGCCGAGGCCATGCAACTCGCTTTTCTGCCTATTCTCCCAAGTGTTTTCTTTTCGGGATATATTTTCCCGCGCGAGACTATGCCCGCCCTTTTTTACCCGATCAGCTATCTGATCCCTGCGACGTATTACATCAACATCACACGCGGCATCATCCTGCGAGGAGCAGGCATCAAGCATCTGTGGACCGACGGCCTCGCTCTCTTCATTATCGGCACTCTACTCTTAGTTATCGCGGCGCGGCGCTTCCGAAACAAAGTCATCATGGCCTGAAGCAACGCAGCTACGTGCCCTACATGAATTCCTAGAGTTTTTGCCGAACTAAATCCTCGACGTCCGCCATCTTGTCGCCCAAGAGGTTCAACTTTCTTGCCAGGCCTTGAATATCGGAGGCGGCGCGCCGGTTGACTTCATAATCGAGCTCGCCACGCAGGCGGTCTTTCGTATCCTGGCGGTTCTGGCTCATCATGATCACCGGCGCCTGAATCGCAGCCAGCATGGAGAGAAACAAGTTCAGCAGGATGAAAGGATAGGGGTCCCATGCCGCTCCACGCAGGATTATGTTAATGCTCGCGTAAATGACCAAGACCACCAGGAAGGAAATGATGAACGCCCAGGATCCTCCAAAGCGCGCGACCATGTCGGCGATACGCTCGCCAAATGAAGATTCGGTCTCGATCATTTCGTTCGGATTGCGGCTGGCGCGTAGACGGACGAGTTGCTGCGAGGCATGAAATTGGCGGCCAAGCACGGTGAGCATGTCCATACCGGCGAGAGGCTTGCGCTCCAGCAACACGGCGATATCGCGGCGGTCCACTTCCAGACAGATGGTGTCCTCGAGGGCAACAGCGTTGGTTTCGTGGGGCGTCTGTTCGAGCATGGAAGCGAAACCAAAAAATTCTCCGTGAGCCGGTTGATCGACGATCACTTCCTGGTGGTCTTCGTCGATGGTCGTCACACGGACCGCGCCGGACATCATGATGTATGCTTGTCCGCCCTGATCGCCCATCTTGTAGATGCGCTGGCGCGGCGCAAATTTCTTAATCTCGACTTGTCCGGCCAATACTGCCGACTCCTCGTCGTCCAGCAAGGCAAATAGCGGAACATGTTTCAACTCTTGGGGGTCGCAAGGCATAGTTCACCTCATGGGCTGGAGCGGTTTGCTCCGTTTTCGGGATGAGCATTTCACAATTCGCAGGGTGCTACAACCGGCGCGATTGCCAAATATTTCGCATGGCACCACGCCAGAGTCATCGTGGCGAAGGCGCGAATCTTGGCTTGCCCTTCAGAAGTGCCACGCACTAATATCGGCGTTCCGGTCCAGAGCTGAGGGTATCTTTCGTGGAAAATCGTTTGTCCGGGTGGGTCATCCTACTATTTATTTTGCTTGTCGCGGGCGTGTGTGCGGTGCACAACGGAGTTCCCGGAGCCGTGGCCGCTGCTGCACCTCAAGATGTTTTTTCCGCAGATCGAGCTCTCGTTCATCTGAAAGCCTTCGCGACCTCGCCTCATCCGCTCGGCTCGGCAGAGCACGACCGGGTTCGCGATTATCTTGTGCAACAGTTCACGGAACTTGGGCTTACGCCCGAAGTGCAGCGAGCCACGGGCGTCACGCCGCGCTACGAAGTCGCCGGAACTGTGGAAAATATCGTTGCAAGATTAAAAGGCACGAGCGGTTCGACGGATGCTGTCGCTCTCGTGGCGCACTATGACTCTGTTCCTGCCGGTCCTGGAGCGGGTGACGACGGTGCGGGTCTGGCTGCTTTGCTCGAAACGCTTCGCGCCTTGCGGGCCGGGCCACCCTTGCGCAATGACATTCTTTTTGTGATCACTGACGGCGAAGAAGACGGGCTTCTGGGCGCTTCCGCGTTCGTTGCGGAAAATCCGGCAGCTAAAGATGTCCGCGTCGTGGTCAACTTCGAAGCCCGTGGAAACGCCGGCGAATCGCAAATGTTTGAAACGAGCACAGGCAACGGCCGGCTCGTGCAACTTTTCGCGCAGGCCGCGCCGCATCCTTCCGGTTCTTCGCTGACCTACGAAATTTATAAGCACATGCCCAACGACACAGATATGACCGTGTTCAAAAAGTCCGGCGCGGCCGGCCTTAATTTTGCGTTTATTGGTCACTGGGAGGCTTATCACACGCCGCTCGATAATCCGCAAATGCTCGACCGCGGCAGCCTGCAGCAGCACGGGGAAAACGGGCTGTCCCTCGCGCGCAGCCTCGGGAACGCGGACCTCAGCCAGCTACAGGACCGCGACTCGGTGTATTTTTCGCTTCCCGGAAATTTCTTCGTGCATTATTCGAGCCGGTTTCTTTGGCCCCTTGCAATCCTTTCCGGCGTCCTGCTCTTCGGCGCAATCTTTTACGCGAAAGGTGCCTGGCAAACGAGTCTGCTATCCATATTGGCCGGCTTCTTTGTGCACTTTGTCATTCTCCTTGTGTTGTTGATGGCCGGACTAGGATTTGTTCTCGGCGTACACTGGCTTCACCTCAACGCGCTTCCGGAGGGCGGACTCGAACAAAATGCGCTGTACGTTTTTGGTCTATATGCTTTGCTGGCTGCCGTTCTGACTTTGCTTTACTTGCTGTTTCGCAAGAGGATTAAGCCGCCCGCGTTTTTTCTTGGCGGCGGGCTCTTGATTTTCGTCTTTATCCTCGTGACAACGAAATGGCTCCCAGGCGGCAGCTATCTTTTCGTCTGGCCGCTGCTCGCCGGTCTCGTTGCGTTCATTACCGCGGCCTTTCGACCGGGTCGTCTCTCGCTTCTTGCTGTTTTGCTTTTCTGCGTGTTGAGTATGCCCGCAGTGATTTTCTTTGTGCCGCTTCTGCAAGGCTTTTACACCGCTCTTGGCTTTACTTCTATAGGCGCTCAACTCCTGAGCCTTACTTTTGGCGTGTTCTTTTTTTTCCTGTTCCCTTATCTCGATCCAGTGCTCGAATCCGCCGCCAAACTTCTTGCAGTTCTTGCGCTTAGTATCGCGCTCGTTCTGTGTATCATCGCGGCAAAAACCACGCGTTACAGTTCGACTCATCCGAAACCGAGCTTGCTCGCCTATGCTCTCGATGCCGATACAGGCAAAGCTCTTTGGACGAGCTCCACCAATCGTCTGGACTCCTGGACCGCTCAATATCTTGGCAACTCTCCTACTCGCGGAAAGCTTCCTGGCTTCGTACCCGACTGGTATCCCATCGATTTTCTTCAGCACGAAGCGCCTTCCATCGTGGTTGCACCCCCGCAAGCGGAACTGGTTGAAAACTTGAGTGATAGCGCGACGCGCACGCTGCATCTCCGCATCAGCACGCCGCGGCATGCGCGGACGCTTCACGTTGAGGTCGCGCAGGCAGAAGTTCTCGATGCGAGCGTCAACGGGCACGATCTTGGCAAGCCGTCCGATGCACGTTGGCACCAAACGGGTCACTGGGGGTTCGACTACGCCAATCCGCCAGCTGAAGGAATTGATGTACAACTCCGGGTACAAGCTGCGGGTCCGGTCACTGTCGTGTTGGTAGATCGCTCCAGCGGGCTCCCTACAATTCCGGGAGCGAATTTTCCTCCGCGCCCGGCCGATTCCATGCCGATACACTCCGGCGATCAAACCATGGTTCGGCGTAGTTTCGTTTTTTAGCGATTTTGTCTTTTCACTACTGGCAGAGTACTCTGCTGGTTTGTCTTCGTATCTTTGGGAGCCGCTGTGTCCTGTCCGATCTGTGAAAAACGTAAAGCGGAAAGATTCTGTCCAGCGAAGGGCGAGAAGATCTGCGCCGTTTGCTGCGGTACTGAGCGCGAAGTTTCGATCGATTGCCCGCCGGACTGCTCGTACCTAGCGGCGGCGCATCGGTACGAAGATCAGCATCAGCGCTCGCTGCCGGAGAATACGGCGCTCCTGGACGTCAAAGTTTCGCAGGACGTCATCTACGCTCACCAAAACGTGCTTTCTGGGCTGGCGTTCACTGCGGCGAAATTTTCCGCCGCGCACCCTGCCACGACCGATCCCGATGTTCTTGACGCGCTGCACGCTCTCGCCGAAACCTACAAAACGCTGGGCTCCGGAATCCTCTACGAAAAGCCTCCGGACGCGACGCTGCCTCGGGAGCTTTACGCTGCACTCGCCGCATTTCTGAACGAATCCAAGCAGCATCAAGCCGAACGCGCGGCTGCCCCGTCTGCAAAGGACTCCGAAGTTTTTACTTTGCTCGTTTTCCTCTATCGTATGGGATTGCTGCGCACGAATGGGCGTCCGCGCGCTCGCCGCTACATTGAATTCCTTCGCGGGCAGTTCCCTGCCGCTCCTGAACTGAAGCGCGAAGAATCCCGAATCATCGTGCCGTAACGCGGCTTCGCTCGGAGACGCATCGGCGCTGGAATCTGGTAGTGTTTTCTTCCGCAAATGGTTCACGGAGGTTGCAAATGTTCGGCGCAAAACTGAAAGGTGATACATCGAGACGAGCAATTAGGACGAGCGTGTCTTTCTCGGCCGCTGCGTTGGCGACACTTGGCGTTGCCGCAGTATTTGCAGCGCCAGTTCGAGCTCATGGGGATGAGCGTGAGTCTGCAGCGAAACTTGTCGCACGTACAATGTTCAATCCGGAATTCCGGGTGAAAACGTTTCACGGAGGGGAATGGCTAGGAAACGGAGATTTCTACCTGGCGATAGAGGCTGCGGCCTCGGGCGGCGGCAGCGACATTGTGCGTTATCAAACGTCGACCGGAGCGCGAGAGATTCTAGTTGCGGCGAGCCGTCTGATTCCAGCTGGCGAGAAAGTGCCGCTGCCTCTTGAGGATTACACCATGTCTTCCGACGGACAGCAGGTTCTGGTGTTCACGAACTCTCAAACGGTTTGGAGGCAGAACACGCGAGGGGACTATTGGGTTCTTAATTTGAAGAGCGGGACACTGCGCAAACTTGGCGGCGATGCTCCTGCATCGAGCTTGATGTTTGCCAAATTCTCGCCGGACAACACGAAGGCCGGATACGTTCGCGGAAACAATGTTTACGTGGAAGAGTTGGCCAGCGGAAAAATCACACAATTGACGCGCGACGGCTCTGAGACCGTCATCAACGGCACTTCCGACTGGGTGAACGAGGAGGAGTTTGACATCCGAGATGGCTTCGAATGGAGTCCCGATAGCCGAGCCATTGCTTTCTGGCAATTCAACACCGCTGGCGTGGGAAACTACACGCTGATCTACGATCTCGGCGCGCCGCGCGGCGAGATCGTTACTGGAATTCCTTATCCCGGCACAGGTCCGTATCCACAGACGCTACAATATCCGTATCCGCTTGCGGGTACGCATAATTCGGCGGTTCGCGTTGGCGTCGCTAGCGCGACTGGAGGGGAAGTTGTCTGGATGCAGACCGCGGGAGATCCGAACAGTTTCTATATTCCACAGATGGGCTGGGCTGATTCCGGCCACGTGCTACTGCAGCACATGAATCGTTTGCAAAACAAGAATGAGTTTCTGCTTGCTGATGCGTCATCCGGGGTGGCGCGAACGGTGTTCGTTGACGAGGATCGTGCGTGGGTGGATGTGAATGCGTCGGTTTTGTGGGTTAACAAGGGCCGCGAATTCCTCGTGCTGAGCGAGCGCGACGGCTGGCGGCATCTGTATCGCGTGGCGCGCGAATCCGGCAAAGCTGAACTTGTTACGCGTGGCGACTTCGATGTGGTAAGTATCGACCGTGTCAGCCCGGATGAGAAGTGGGTTTATTTCATCGCATCGCCTGACAATCCGACGCAGCGGTATCTTTATCGCGCGCGGCTAGACGGTTCGACTGCGCCTGAACGCGTCACACCACCGAATAAGCCCGGGACGCATTCCTACACTATTTCGCCGAATGGCGAATGGGCTTTCCACAACTTCTCATCCTTCAATGAACCGCTCACGTCTGAAGTGGTGCACTTGCCCGATCATCGCGTTATGCGGAACACGGCGGATAATTCCGCGCTGGCTGAACACGTAAAACCGTTATCGAGCGGACCTGCGGAATTTGTGAAAGTGGACGCGGGTAACGGTCTGATGGTCGACGCGTGGTTGATGAAGCCGCCGAATTTCGATCCCGCGAAGAAATATGCGCTGATTGTGAATGTCTATTCCGAACCGGCTGGACAAACAACTGCGGACCACTGGCCGTCCATGTTTGATCGCGCACTAACCAGCGCCGGGTATCTGGTGGCGAGCTGTGACAATCAGGGCACCCCCGCTCCGCGCGGGCGTGAGTGGCGCAAGGTCGTCTACGGAAATGTTGGGCCGCTTTCGTCGCAACAGCAGGCGGCCGCCCTTCAATCGCTGGAGAAAACTCACACGTATATTGATGCGAAGCGCGTCGGAGTGTGGGGTTGGAGTGGCGGTGGAACCGAAACGCTCAATCTGATGTTTCGATATCCCGAAATTTACAGCGTTGGAGTTTCGGTCGCGTCTGTGCCCGACCAGCGGCTCTACGACAGCATTTATCAAGAGCGGTATATGGGATTGCCGCAGGATAGTCCAAAGGCTTACGAGCAAAGCTCAGCGATCAATTTTTCTGACGGCCTTCGCGGAGATTTGTTGGTGATGCACGGCTCCGGCGATGACAATGTTCATTTCCAGGGCTTTGAACTGCTCGTCAACAAGCTGATCTCACTCGGCAAGCAATTCGATATGCGCGTCTACCCGGGCCGCACTCATGGCATCTTCGAAGGCAAAGGCACCAGCCTCGACGTTTACACAAATATTCTCGGGTACTTTGAAGCCCATCTGCCGCCCGGACCGCAGCCAGCCGAGCGTCACTGAGGCTGAGGAAGTTCGACGCAATCGCTGCGCGCCGAAACACGCAGCACCACTGGCAAACAGTACTTGTCTAAAGGCTCCGGGAGTCGAAGTACAGTACACCCGAGTGCTTAGAGAAAATCATCCAATTCTTTTACGCTTCGTATTCCAAAAGAAAGTGCCTTTGATCACCTAGAGGAGAGAGCAGAAAATGTTTGCAGTAATGGGCGTTACCGGGAACGTGGGTGGTGAAGTAGCGCGCAATCTTCTGGCGGCGAAACTGCCCGTCCGCGCGGTTGTGCGAGACGCGAGCAAGGGTGAAGTTTGGACGCGGTGCGGCTGCGAGCTGGCGACGGCGGATATAAATGACTCGGCTGCACTTGCCGCGGCATTTAAAGGGGCGGAAGGAGTTTTTGTGCTCGTTCCGCCGAGCTTTGATCCCTTGCCGGAGTTTCCCGAGGCTCGTGCCATAGCTACGACACTGCGGGCTGCGTTGGAGGCGGCGCGCCCAGATCGAGTCGTCTACTTGTCGACCATCGGAGCGCAGGCAATCCAATCCAACCTGCTTTCGCAGCACACCCTCATCGAGCAAGAGCTGCGAGCGTCGCCTGTACCCGTTACGTTTCTGCGGCCCGGATGGTTCATGGAGAACGCGGCCTGGGACGTCGCTCCGGCGACCAACACCGGCGTGGTTCCGAGCTTCCTCCAGCCACTCGATAAGCCCTTTCCCATGGTTGCCACCGCGGATATCGGGCGTGTCGCCGCCGAACTGCTCCGCGAAACGTGGAAGGATCACCACGTCGTCGAGCTCGAAGGTCCGCATCGCGTAACTCCGAACGAGATCGCAGCTACTTTCGCCCGTCTGCTTGGCCGACCGGTGCGAATGGAAGTGGTTCTCCGCGAGACTTGGGAGCCGCTCTTCAAATCGCAGGGCATGAAGAACCCCGGGCCACGTGCGCGAATGCTCGACGGATTCAACGAAGGCTGGATTGAATTCGAAAATGGCGAAGCTGGCTCGCGCAAAGGAAGCGTCAGCCTGGAAACCGTACTGCGGGCTCTCATTGAGAGAGCGGGGAAGTCCTAGAGTTTGTTCGATTCCCCCTACCCTGCGGCATAGGAGCGCATGCCTTGCAAGTCCGCGGCGGCGCTTGTGGCACCCCAGCCTAGCTTCATTTGGGCGCAGGGCGTTGTGCGCTGTGTGTCGCGGGCCAGACGCGACTCGAAACCGTACTTTTGTTTTAGGCCGGCTACGCGGTCGGCGATTTGCTTTCGGTATTTTTCGGGGGCGTAGGCCTCTTTTGAGTACCACTCCTCATATTGTTTTGTGAGGCGGGGAAACTTTTCGCGGATGAAGGGCAAGAATTGTTTGGCGGAGGATGGCATTAGAAAAAGGACGCCGGAGAAAAACCACTGAGCGCCTGCTTTGTGAGCGGCTTCGGCTACCGCTTCGAGTTCGCCTTCGCGATCGGTGATGCCGGGGATTAGCGGCGAGGCCGAGACTCCTACTCGAAGGCCGGCTTCGCGCAATTGCTTCACTGCTGCAATTCGCAGATCTGGACGAGGAGCGCGGGGCTCGAGCAATCGTGCCAGCCTTGCGCGCAGCGTTGTGATGGTGATATTCAGCGAAAGCTCAGACCGTTCGGCAATCCTTTTGAAAATATCAATGTCGCGCACGACCTGGTTCGATTTGGTGATCACGGAAATGCTCAGCCCTTCGCGCTTCGACAGCTCTTCGAGGCATGCGCGCGTCACTCCATATTCCCGCTCAGCTGGTTGGTAGGGATCGGTAGCCGTGCCGATGGCAATGTGTTCGGGCTTTTCGCCGCCCGAGCTTTCGGACTCATATGAGTATTTGTGGGCAACGTCGTAGGCCAACAGCGGGGCCGCATCTTTTTTCACAAAAATCTTGCGTTCGAATTCGCCGCCGTCCAGTTCCATGTATTCGTGGGTGTAGCGCGCGTAGCAGTAGAGGCAGCCGAATTCGCAGCCTCGATATGGATTGATCGTCCAGTCAAACGGGACGCGCGCCGAATCGCAGCGGTTCAGGATGGATTTTACCGGAAGCAGGAAATACTCCGGACGCTCGGCGGACTTGCGGTGGCTCTCCGCAGGAGGAGAGCATGCTGCGAGGCGGGCAATGCCCACCAGCGGTACGGCTGCGTCCCGGGTCCGGTGATCCGCGCGGCTTTCTAAGCCATGCGGGACCGCCTCTTGCGAGGTCGGCGGGGGGCAATCCGCCGTGGTGTAACCCGAAGAGCTGCCGCCTAAGCCGGCGCCCGCTGCAGCTTCCACTTTGTCACCGACACTGTCGTGGACATTGTGGCTGCTGCCTGGCGAATCACCGGCCCTTGGTGTTGGGCTTGTCGCATAGGGGCTAACAGGAAAGAGAGTTGCTGTGGATTGTCTAGCGTGGCGGCGTCGGATACCAAAGGTCCGAGCCGTGGAGGAAAGAACTGGAGACATCGCCCACCTCGAAGCACGGCCAAGTATTTCGCTTTTTGTTCGCCATGTCAAGCATTTTTCGCTTTTTATTCGTCATAAATTACTGGCTTAACCTCTTGGTTCGCCCCACTGTTTCGAAACATTCGCGCGCATTGTGCGCTTCTGTGCCAGAGGGTATCCTGCTTGTTCGGGAGGATCCGCGTGCGACAGTCCCCACTAGCACGGTTGCTTCTAGGTACGTCCGCCGTGCTTTTCTCGGCTTATTTGTGTCCTGCTCAAACGCAGAAAGCGCCGCAACTCCAACTTCTGCAGCAGCCTCCCACGCAACAGCCACCACCGAAAACGGCCGCTCCGCCTGCCGCCTTTTCATCCCAAGCCAAGAAACCCGCAGCCGGACCTGCAACCCCTCAATCAACCCACTACCCCATCCTGCTTCTTGTTCAAGGCAATGACCAATCGTGGAGTCTGCGCATTGGCTTACGAGGGCCGGAGCGTCTTGATCGGAACGGCTATCCTCCGATCCCGCTGGAACCAACCGATGTGGCTCGCGAAGGTGCTACGGATTCATGGACTTATCACGCCAAGGACTCTCAGACGGGCGCGGCTGTTTCCGTACATATCACCCGGGAAGCCTGTACCGACCCGGCTTCAACCACCAAATTCGCATTTGCTGCATCGGTTGAGCACGCCCAGATCGGTGCAATGCAAGGCTGCGCCCGGGTCGCTACGGAGCTCTTCCCGAAGATAAACAATCAGCCTACCGACGACGATGATGACGCCAAGGACAAGCCTGCCCCGCCGACGATTACGCACTTCAAGGCGCCCGTCGCTGTGGCTTACATCAATGGTGCCGGTAAGCTGATCGTGAAACGCGGCAGCGTCGCCCGCGCCGTTTCAGGAAAAAGCGGCGACCAGCTGGCTCTTTCGCATGATGGAAAACGCTTGCTGTACACGACCGAAGAAAAGGGTGCCGAAAAAAGTGACGAGCGCACGATTTCTGTTTATGACTGGGCTACGGGTAAGTCCACTGAGTTGCTCAGGGGGCCGGTGCAGCAAGCGTTTTGGTCGCCGGACGATACACGTATCGCATTCCTGAAATTTGACGGTTCCAAGTGGCAGGTCTGGACTATGCCGGCGGATGCGCCTGAAAAAGCGGCTCTCCTGTATCCAGGCGAAGCCATTAATTTCCAGGGCTGGGCGGATGTGCAAACGCTGGTAGCCGGCGACCTGCAAACGCTCTCTTGGATTGGGGATGATGGAACCCTAAAGCAAACTCTTGCCAGCGCAGATCTATACGGCAAAGACCAATTCGGATTGTCCAGCGCCAACACCTTGCGTGTTCATCCCCTAAACCCGGATTTGCTCCTCGTTTCCGCCGAATTCTTGCCGGCAGCCGCAGCGACCTATTTGAAGAATGCGCAACAGGCTGCGAGCACCAACAAGGACGCCGCCAAGATTGCGGGGACGCCAGCGGGTCAGGCCTTTTTTCTCTATGAGATCAAATCCAAACGCCGCGTACTTTTGAGTCCGCCAAACTTGACGAGTTCTTTCGCTGAGTGGTCTCGCGACGGCCTTCAGATTTATTTCTCTGGCCGCGAGTCATCGGCAAAGCCATTGGGGACTTATAAGATGTTCTGGGACGGTACCAGCCTGCTCAAGGTGCTAGATGGATATGACCTTGTGATTGGCCAATAAGTCTTTCGCTATCAGGTTTCTGCGCTAGGATGGTCAGTATGTTCATGCCTGCATTCCGCGCGACGGCTGTCTTCATCGCCATTGCCGCCTCGGTGTCACTCAACTTGCTGCATCCTAATTTAAGCGCACAGCAATCTTCGCCGGATCAAGCACCGGCCTCTCAGCCCCCGCAGCAAACTCCTGCTCCGGTGCCTCATTCCTCATCCCGCTCTTCCCTTCGCTACGCTCTGCCGCGGCGCGAATATCTATGCGCTGGCGGCGCAAGAATTGTGATTCTGCTGGAAACCAAGGCAGCTCGGCTGACCTTGAACGGGCACATCTACAATATGAAGCAGGTCGAAACGGGCTCCGGGTCAGGCTCAGACGCCAAATACGAGGCGAGTTCGGTGGTCTGGTCGAGCACTGGAGAGGATGGCTTCCTTATAGACAATGCCGACGCCTCGCATCCAAAGATGCTGGCCGAGGAGTGCCACCTGCAAAGCTCGTACCCACCAGTTGCTCCCACCGCCGGCTCAATCAATGGGACGGCGACCTTTGGGACTGCTCCCGCCCTGCCTGCGGATGCTGTTCTGATTGTGCAGCTTAAAGATACTAGCCATGACTCCGACGATCCCGCTGTCGTTGTCGCGGAGGAGAGAATTCCGATCGGCGGGCGTGCGGCACCGGTATCGTTTGCATTGAAGTTTGACCCTTCAAAAGCCACTGCCAAGATTCCGTTTGCCGTTTCCGCAAGCATCACAGGGCACGGGAAGCTCCTATTCGTTCTCGTCAAGGCGGTTACCATCCCCGATATCGCCAATCCTGCGCCAGTTCACCTCGGGCTTTCGCGGGCAGCATCGAAGAGGGGGCGAACACCGACTTCTCCGGTTCCGGAAGCTCCACCACACCTCTAGGACTGATTTGGTCCGGCATTGGCCGATACGCGGCAGGCCCTTGCTTGTCTAACCGGGGCGTTCCGGTCCGGCGCTATACTTGTTGGATGGCGACCCCTACTCCTGTGCAGCCACAGCAGGTCGGCATTCTTATCCTGGATGAGGACGACAACAACCAGGGTGCGCTGCGCCAAATCCTTGATTCGGAAGGCTGGCGGGTCCGCTTGGTTCAGGATCCCAAGCAGCTGCTCACTGAGCTCAAGTCCGGCGAGTGGTCTTTGGTCATCGCCAACATTGCTTTGGCCGGCACTGACACCCCGATTTTCATCACGCTTCGCGAACTAGCCGGCGTTTCTTATGAAGAGGGAGGGCGGATTCGTGCCCTTTATCTGGTGCCGGAAATGACAGGCAGCCAGTACGTTGCGGCTCTCGAACTGGCCCGCGCACAGTACGTAGTGCGGCCTTTCCATCTGCACGATTTTCTCGAGAAAGTCAGCGATCTGCTTGTGGAAGTAAAGGCCATTGAAGGACCGATACGCCAGGTGCGGCACGAGTTTGGTGCGATTCGCAAGAAAAAGAGGCAGGCGGGACGGTCCAACTCGATGTTTGCTTCGCGAGACTCGTATTCATATAGCGACGAAGAAATCGCCGAGTACGAAAAGCAGGAAAGCGAGGCTTCTAAGAGCGGTAGGAGCAAGCCTCGGACTAATTTGGGCGGGACTGACCGCTAGAGCGGCGCACCTCGGAAAGTTTTCTACTATTCGTTCCCATTACATACGTTTCGCTTCTCTGCCGTTTTGAAACTTCAACTTATTCGTAATTGGTTTAGGCAGTGGCACAGCCAATCTTGGCTGTGCTTCGCAGGCGCTCCGTTTGTAGAGGATAGTAAAACAGTACAGGCAAGATTGCCTGTGCCACTAAAAGTCCACCTTGCTTGACTTCTGCGGCATGCAAGGGCGATGCTACCGCGTCCCAACTGTCTAGGACGCTGTGGTTATTGACCGAGATCAATGAGGAACCGAATGCGATTGCGAGTGACAACGACTTCTCTATTGTTTCGATTTGCTTTGCTGGCGGCATTAGGCGGTGTTGCGATTCCGTTGGACGCGCAACAAGCCGATTCCGGGGGGCGGCGGGTTCTTACCGCTGAGGATTACAAGCACGCTGAAAAATTCATGATTTATAACGTGCGGCCGCTCGTTTTTCATGATGTGCACGGCAAATGGCTGTCCGATGATCGTTATTTGTTCCGCGACATGGGGCCGGACGGGAGCGAATTCGTGCTCTTTGATGCTGCGCATGGCACGCGGCAGCCGGCGTTTGACCAAGCCAAAATTGCTGCTGCGCTTTCCTCGGCAGCCGGAGCTTCCTACAACGCGGCGCACCTACCGTTTATGGCGTTTGAGTTTTCTGCGGACGGCAAATCGATTTCGTTTCAGGTAAAAGGCCAGCAGTGGACGTGCGATTTGCAGGGGAGCAAGTGTACCGCCGAACCTAAGACCGCCAAGGCCGCGAAGGAACGTCCTGAAGAGGAGATTTCGCCAGACGGCAAGAGCGCGGCATTTATTCGCGACTACAATTTATGGCTGCGTGATGTGGCCACTAACAAAGAAACGCAGCTCACGACCGACGGTGTGAAAGACTTCGGATACGCCACCGATAACGCAGGGTGGATTCACAGTGACCGGCCGATTTTGTTGTGGTCGCCCGATTCCAAGAAAATCGCGACGTTTCAGCAGGATCAGCGCGGCGTCGGCGAAATGTATCTTGTCGAAACGAAAGTTGGCCATCCGGCGCTTCAGGCATGGAAGTATCCGCTGCCGGGCGATGACGTCGTCACTACGATTCAGCGCGTAGTGATTGATCTGGACGAGCACAAAGTGATCCGTTTGCAGCTTCCCCCGGACCAACATCGGACGACGTTGTGCGACGACGTGGAATGCCGAGGAAGCAATTGGGACGACGTGGAGTGGAGTGCTGACGGCGCACACCTAGCGTTCGTTTCGACCTCGCGTGACCATAAACGTGAGCAACTGCGCGTGGCCGATGCCTCGACAGGCGCCGTGCGTGACGTTCTGGAAGAAACCGCGGCTACACAGTACGAATCCGGCTGGGGTCGAGTGAACTGGCGCTACCTGCCTGGTTCCAACGAGGTCATTTGGTTTTCCGAGCGCGACAATTGGGGCCACCTATACCTTTACGATCTGGCGACGGGCAAGCTGAAAGACCAGATCACTTCTGGCGATTGGGTTGTCACCCAACTGCTGCGCGTGGATGAAAAAAATCGCGTGCTTTATTTTCTGGGCCTCGGGCGCGAGAAAGGCGAGAATCCTTATTTCGCCCGCCTCTATCGCATCGGATTTGAGGGCAAAAATCTCACATTGCTGACTCCCGAAAGTGGAAATCACGAAGTCAGTTTCTCGACTTCGGGACGGTATTTTTTCGACAGCTATTCCAAACCTGACGTGCCCGCGGTAGCCGTAGTGCGCGACGATACAGGGAAGTTGATATCGACGGTTGCGAAGACGGATATCTCCAAGCTTCTTGCGGCAGGATGGCAGCCGCCAGTTCCTGTCACCGTGAAGGCGCGCGACGGCGTTACCGACCTTTATGGATTGATGTACAAACCGACGAACCTCGATTCGACAAAGAAATATCCGATTGTGAATCGAATTTATCCGGGACCGCAGGGCGGCAGCGTGGGCTATTGGGGTTTCGCGCCAGGGCGCGGCGATGCACAGTCTCTCGCCGAACTCGGTTTTATCGTGGTGGAAATCGAGGGCATGGGGAATCCGTTGCGGTCGAAAAAATTCCACGACTTCTACTATGGAAATATGGGCGACAACACTTTGCCCGACCAGATTGCCGGCATGAAGGAGCTGGCGCAAAAATATCCGTGGATCGATATCGAGCGCGCGGGGATCTTCGGCCACTCAGGGGGAGGGTATGCGACTGCCGACGCTATGTTCCGCTACCCCGATTTTTTCAAGGTCGGGATCTCGGAATCCGGCAACCATGACAATCGAGAATATGAAGATGATTGGGGAGAACGGTATCAAGGACTAGTCGTTAAGAATGCGGACGGCACTACCAATTACGATGACCAGGCTAATCAGCACCTGGCCAAAAACTTGAAGGGACATTTGCTGCTCGCACACGGAACGCTGGATGATAACGTGCCGCCGTACAATACGCTGCTGGTCGTAGACGAACTCATCAAGGCCAACAAAGATTTTGATTTATTGCTTTTGCCCAACCAGCATCACGGATATGGGAGCGCGACGCTTTATATGACGCGACGGCGGTGGGACTACTTCGTGCGCTATTTGCTTGGCGCGGACCCGCCGCATGAGTTCGAGTTGAGTCCGCCTAAACCTTAAATCAGCTCCAGGATAGGTCGGGCGCGATAGGGGGGCTTCTCGGGAAGGGTGTGCCCGGGTAATTTCGCAGCAGTGGCATGAAAATAACTCGCTGAACGGTGTGTCTGGGAATCAGTGCAGAGTGGGGTTTTTAACACAGAGGACGCAGAGCTCACGGAGGAACGAATACGAGCGCGTCGATGGCAAGGAGAGCTGACAGTTGGCCCGGTGTTCGGCCTACTCGTGGAGCACTACTGTTAACAGGGATTTGTTGACTTTGATTTTGCCGTTGTATTCGATGAAGCCAAGTTTTCTGAATTTGTTCATGAAGAAATTGACGCGGGAACGCGTGGTGCCGATCATTTCCGCCAAGGTCTCTTGTGAAACTTGAGGGAGGCTCCGGTCTGGCCGATCTTGTTCCCCATAGCGGGCGAGCAGGAGGAGAGTTCGGGCCAGGCGCTTCTCGCTGGAGTTGAAGAGTTGATCGACCAAGTCTTCTTCCACCCGAATGTTGTGGGCGAGCATATAGCCGATAAAACGGTCAGATAACTCGTGCTCTTCATGGAGCACACGAAGCATTTCGTTCTTGTTGATCACAAGAAGGGTGGTGGGAGCAATGGCGGTCGCCGTCGCCATGCGGAGCGCTTGGCCTGCCATGCAGCCTTCGCCAAAAAAGTCTGTGGGACCAAACATCGCGACCACGGCTTCCTTGCCCGAGCCATTCACAACGGAGAGCTTTACGCCGCCCCTCTGAATATACATGACGGTGTTCGCAGCGTCTCCCTGGCTAAAGACGGATTCACCTCGCTTAAATTCAGCGACTTTTCGTGATACTCCAGCGGTATCGAGAAAGGCCTGTGGGTCAAAGGGACTGGGATTCCCGGCGTTGGAACTTTTTTTCTTCATGGGGGCTAGGAGAGGCAGCCTCTTCGAAGCTGCTTAGAGTACAAACCCACAATACCAAGGACTCTATCGCTAGAGTGTGCAAAAGTGAACAGTGGCCTGTTGGGGGGCGAGATTGATCCGATGGCGCTAAATGCGCATTCTCCCGACGGTGCTGTTCACAACGGCCGCAGACGTTTTGACAACGGCGCTCCCAAAGCTGGGACTTGGCGCAAATTAGCGCCTGAAGAGCTAAATCATAAAACCGAGATCTGTTCTCGCCCCATAGCCTGAGCCGCGCTATGGAAGGCGTAGAGTCTGGGGCCGCGCTGCGCTGGGATTAGCATTGAAAGACCAGCGGAAAAAGCGATGATCGCACGTTAAACAACGGAATGGACGAACGAAGAGGCCTGCAAGAAAACGAGATTCGAGAATTCCGCGGCGCTTCGAGCGAGAGATTCGGTGACTTTGGCATACAGGACAATTCGTGGACATGCTGGCCCTCCTTGCTGAGATTGCGGTCGCACCAGTCCCTGGGCCGTATAGGAACTTGTGCGTGAACCGTTGAAAACGCTTCAAAACTTAGCAAAGTGAGCAGAGGAGGTACTGTCTAAAAAGGGACAGACCCGGAGGTTAATTCCTACTAAGGTTTGGGTGTGCCAATCACTTATGCCGAGGTCACCCTCCGCAGGGCGGCTCAAGTGGGGTTCGAAGGGTATTGTTTATGTTTCCCCTGTCCGGAAGCCAACCCAGGCTAAATGATTACGACGGTGCCAGCCGGCGTGTAGCTGCAAATAGGTGGCAGTCCCTGCGTGTTCTGTTTGTTCACCGCGATGCTGACGAGATCGATTCTTGTTTGCAGGAGTTGAAGAAGGCGGAATTCGTGGTTCACGCGGATATCGTCCTGACGCTGGGGCAATGTGTCGAACAACTGCGCAAAGAGCCGTTTGACCTGATTGTGGCGGAATATCCAAGCCCCAACTGGAGCGGATCCGAGGCATTGGAGGCTCTTCGCCAAATGGCGCGGAGCGTACCTTTAGTCTTCGTGACAACCAGTTTGCGAAGAGAATCCAGGGCGGCATTGGCAGCAAATGGCGCTTACGATTTTATCGAACCCGAACATATGGAGCACTTGCCAATGGCAGCCCGACGAGCGCTCGAAGAAAAGAAGCTGCGTGAAGAGCTGGCGCAGGCGGAAAAAACCAGCGCAAGTGCGGAGGCACGCTATCGCGCACTCGTTGAAAACCCCACGTACGGAATTTGCCGCGTGGATGCAAAGGGGAAATTCGGTTATGCGAATGCAGCGTTTCTGAGCATGCTGGGGTATACGTCCAGAGAGGAATTCCTGAAAACAGATTTTGCGAGGGATGTGATTCGAGATGACGAGGTACGCGAACGTTGGAGTAGGTGCCTAAGAGAAGGCGCTGAAATAGAAGGCTTCGAGATGGAGTGCCTGCGGAAAGACGGCGCGACGGTGAAGGTGCGAATGAGCGGACGCGCGGTTTACACGGGAAACAGAGTATTCGACGGCTACGAGATAATTGTGGGAGACATAACGGAACAGCAGGCGCGGGAAGTGCGACTTAGAGAGCAGGCGGAAAGCGATTCGCTGACCGGATTGGCCAATCACAGACGTCTTTTCGAGGTGCTGCACACGGAAATCAGCCGCTCAAAGCGCACAGGCCGCGAATTCACGCTGATGTTGCTGGATGTAGACCACTTCAAAGAGATCAATGACAAATACGGTCACCTGGTAGGAGACCGTGCGCTTTGCCGGCTTTCGAGTGTATTGCGAAGCTGCTGCCGGTCTATCGACACTGCTGCAAGACAAGGCGGAGATGAATTTGCGCTGGTACTGCCGGAAACGGGAGCGGCCGATGCGGCACTGGTGGGCGAGCGAATTTGTGAGCTTCTCGCGAAAGATGTAGAAGAGCCAGTTCTTTCGGTGAGCGTGGGAGTGGCGGCTTACCCCGGGGATGCTGAATCCGTTGGACCGCTGCTGTATTCCGCGGACGCTGCATTGTACGAGATGAAGGGCAAACGAATAAGGTTCATGCCGGATGAGCATACACGGCAAGTGTCGATTCAAACTGAACAACGCGCAATGGGCAAGTCTGCGAAGCAAGCAAACGGCAAGTTGTAACGAACTCAGGTTGGGCTAGGAGACAGAAATAGGAGCACAGGCGTATGAGAGAAGACGGACGGCGAATCAAATGGGCCAGCAGACGATTGCCGTTGCAGAGGCGTGGTATCGGTAAGAAGCCTACGGATTTGCTGGGAGAAAAAAACATTCTGGATATGATCT
>Ga0210388_10000617_pt1 | contig 28543 bp, 21 predicted proteins | sample IncBWC19OmetaG_FD_155485 | JGI IMG/M metagenome (GOLD analysis project Ga0210388, IMG submission 155485) | Forest soil microbial communities from Barre Woods Harvard Forest LTER site, Petersham, Massachusetts, United States - Inc-BW-C-19-O ...
ATCCATCGCATAATAACGTCCGCTCACCGTGGCGATCTTTCCCGAGTTGTACTCCCGCATCTTCTGTTGCAACTGCTCGAGGTAGCCGGCGCCGTTGGTGGGCAGCGTGTCGCGGCCGTCCATGAAGACATGCACGAAGACACGATCCACACCGTTCTGCTTGGCCATTTTCAGCAGGGCGTAGAGGTGAGCCTGCTGCGAATGCACGCCCCCATCTGAGACCAGGCCGAACAGATGCAATCGACGTTCGCCGACGCGCGCGTGCTTCATCGCCGCGAGCAGCACGGGATGCAAGAAGAATTCGCCGTTCTGGATCATCAGGTCGATGCGGGTGATGTCCATGTGCACGATGCGGCCTGCGCCAATATTCAGATGCCCGACTTCGCTGTTGCCCATCTGTCCCTCGGGCAGCCCGACAAACGGTCCGCTGGTATGAATCAGAGTGTTCGGATACTCGTGCAGCAAGCGGTCGTAGGTGGGCTTGCGCGCCAGCGCGATGGCGTTGGCCTTGGTTTCGGCGCGGTATCCCCAGCCATCGAGGATGATAAGAACAAGTGGTTTAGGACGGGACATAAATGCGGCTTCCGGTTTCTCGTAGCAAACAAACACACACAAATGCGGTTGCAGTGACCTACTGCTTCGGTGATGCAGTTTTCTCCTCGGCCCGCTTGAGCAACGCGTCGACCTCCGCCTCAATCCGCGGATACACCGCCTTCATGGTTTCCGCACTCACCGCCGGTATCTCGTGGAGATACTTCTGCCCGGCTGGAGAAGAGAAAAAAGCCGAGAGCGCGTCGATCTCAGTTTTCGTAAAGTGTCGCTGATAGATCGGGATCATGTCGCTCAGCATCGCGTCCAGGGGGAAGTTCTTGAGAAGCTCCTCTGACTGCCTATCCATACTCGCGAGCTGGTCCGCAGTAATGTCCGGATGCCGTTTCTTAATCTCGTCGCGATTCAGAGTCCGCGCCTGCGCGAACACCTGTTGCATCATCTGCGCCATCTGCTCGCGGCTGGCCATGACATCGAAGAGCTTCTGGACGTCTTCATTGGAAGGTGCGTCCGGGGCGATTGACACCGTGGTCTGGGCACCGGCGCACATGGAAAGAACGAAAAACCAAGCGGACAGCAACCATTTAAATCTCATGAACACTCCACGACTTCAAAGATAGATGCTTTCAGCCTTTGTAATTCAGTGCCTTCAGCCCCAGGAACCGAGCCGACGAACCCAACTCGGCTTCAATCCGCAGTAACTGGTTGTACTTCGAGACACGGTCCGTGCGCGAAGCTGATCCAGTCTTGATCTGGCCTGCACCAGTGGCGACGGCCAGATCGGCGATGAACGTATCTTCGGTTTCGCCGGAGCGATGCGAAATCACCGACGTATAGCCGTTGCGGCGCGCTAAATCAATCGCGTCGAGCGTTTCGCTGACCGTGCCGATCTGGTTCACCTTGATCAGAATTGAGTTGGCTACGCCCTTGTCGATTCCTTCCTGAAGGAACTGGACATTGGTCACAAACAAATCATCGCCGACCAACTGAATCTTGCCGCCGAGTTCCTTGGTCAGGTTCTGCCAGCCATCCCAGTCGTCTTCCGATAAACCATCCTCCAGCGAAACGATGGGATAATCTTTTACCCACTTGGCCCAGAACCTCACCATGTCGTCCGAAGTCTTCGCTGACTTATCTGACTTCTTGAAGACGTATTTGCCGTCCTGATAGAACTCGCTGGCCGCGGGGTCGAGAGCGATGGCAATTTCGTCTCCAGGCTTGTAGCCGGCCTGCTGAATTGCTTCGAGCACCACTTCGATGGCCTCGACGTTTGATTTCACTGAGGGTGCAAATCCACCTTCATCGCCGACCGCGGTGTTGTAGCCGCGCTTCTTCAGCACACCCTTGAGCGTATGGAAAACTTCCACGCCCCAGCGCAACGCTTCCGAAAATGAAGGCGCGCCTACCGGCATCACCATGAATTCCTGGAAGTCGACATTGTTGTCGGCATGCGCTCCGCCGTTCAGGATGTTCATCATAGGCGTCGGCAAAGTGTTGGCCCCGGCGCCGCCCAGATAGCGGTAGAGCGGCAAGCCATATTCTGCCGCGGCCGCGCGCGCCGCCGCCATCGATACCGCCAGAATCGCATTCGCACCCAGACGGCTCTTGGTTTCCGTGCCGTCCAGTTCAAGCATTTTTTGGTCGAGCGCGCGCTGGTCTGCGGCGTCCCAGTTCGCCAGCCCGTCTGCAATTTCTCCGTTGACGTTCTCTACTGCTTTGAGCACACCTTTGCCCATGAAACGCGCGTTGTCCCCGTCGCGAAGTTCAACGGCTTCGTGCTCGCCGGTCGATGCGCCGCTGGGGACAATGGCCCGTCCCACCGCTCCTCCCACCAACTGAATTTCCGCTTCTACCGTAGGATTGCCGCGCGAATCCAGTACCTCGCGCCCGATGATTGCTCCAATATTCGTCATACCGCGCTTGCCATCCTTCGCCGAGATTTCTGAGTATGTGACACGAGAATCGTCATCCACGCGCACGGAATGCCTGGACCCGCCCGAGTTGAAGCTCAGGCGCCGGCCAGTTAAATAGCCCACGCCTGTATAGTCCTTGCCCATGCACTGATTCCGAAGCTCTTGATTATAGCGGAAGGAAGATTACCGTATGATGCGGTTCACAGGGCGGTCGTGTCCTAAACCACCCACAGGGCAGTGTTTTCGGCTCAGCAAGAAGTCGTGGTTGGCTTGTGAAAAGCGCGATGTGGCGGAGCCGGTTCGCGCTGCGAGACCCGGCTCCGCTAGTTCTCATGTACGGCTGTTTAGTTCTCGCCGCCCGATACGTTGCTGCCCCAAAGCACATTACTGCCCCAGAGCACGTTGCTACCCCAGAGTACATTCGAACCCCAGAGCACGTTCGATCCCCACAACACATTGCTGCCCCACACCGCGTCCGAGCCCCAGAGGACGTTGCTGCCCGACACGGCTGCGCTCGCAGTTGCGCTGGTTGACACCGTTGATGTGCCGGTTACGAACTGGGAAGCTCCCCAAACCTGAGTGTAGGACCATGTGGAAGATTTGTTCCATACCGCCGAAGGATCTGCCGTCATGGTCACTTCGTCGGTGGTCGAATTAAATGTGGTGACCGGCGACATTGCCGTCCCCGTTGCCACGGCGTTGCTGCTCAGAGCGGCTTCAATGTCCACATAGCCGGCGCCGATCGTGAACACGTCGTACTGATCGGTGTAGGTGATCCCCGTGGTTGGATCAGTGGTGCTGCTGAATTGAGGGAACGTCTTGTATGCCGTCAGCATCAGGCGAGCCTTCACCTGATCCGGAGTGAGCCTCGGGCTCTTCTGCAACAGATCAGCGACGACTCCGCTGACAATTCCCGTGGCCATGCTGGTCCCACTCAACGTGAAGTAGGTGGAAGAGATTGTGCTGCTTCCGCCTTTCACGTAGTAGCTGAAAGGAACCTGGTTACCGGGAAGCTCATTGTAGAGCGTGGAATTCTGCGCCTCCAGCGAGGTCAGCAGGTTGCCGGGCGCAACCAGATCAGGCTTCACGAAGGCGTCCACAACGGTGGGGCCTTTCGAGCTGTAACTGGCGATTTGGTCGTCGACACGCGTCGGCGTGCCCATGGGCTTCATCGCGCCCACGGTGATCACATAAGGATCGTTGCCCGGCGAGGTAACGGTGGCATAACCATCCGTCGTCTGGTAGCGACCGTTATTGCCGGCAGCCACGACCACCACAATTCCATTTTTCCAGGCCTGTTCCACCGCCTGGCATAGCGGGTCGAGTTTGTAGGTTTCGTATACGGCACGGCCCAGCGAAAGGTTGATCACACGGATGTTGTAAGTCGATTTGAGAGAGATCGCCTGGTTGATGGCAGCGATCACCTCGCTATCGGTGCCCGCGCCGTTCTGGTCGAGCACCCGCAGATTGATGATGCTTGCGCCGGGCGCAATCCCTTTGAAGGTCTTGCTGTAGGCAAGGCCGGTGGAACTGAGACCGTCGCCGGCGATCAGCCCTGCCACGTGGGTGCCGTGCCCGTATTGATCCTTAGCGCTCGAGTTTCCCGGCACGAATGACTGCTGATATACAACTCGCGAGATCGGGAGAATCCCGAGATCCAGATCCGGGTGATTGTTTACACCGCTGTCGATCAGCGCCACGCCAACGCCGGTCCCGACATAGTTCGACTGCCACGCGAAAGGTGCGTTCACGGCATAGGCGGCATTGCTAAGTGAAGACTGCAGTGGCCGGTCGGAACTGATGTAGACGACGTTTGAATGATTGGAGAGGCTCTGGATGCCATTGCCGTCGAGCTGCGCGACGATGCCGTTGATCAGCGGAAGCTCTCCTACGATCTTGCCTCCGAGCTTCAATACATCGTTCACCAGGCAATCCAGAAGGCCGAGCAACCCGGTGCAAGTCACCTGCGTTCCCGGCGCATACTGCACGATTACCTGCACCGGCTGGCTCGAAGTATTGCCTTGCAACTCCGGGGATAGTTTGGAGTTGTCGGCATAGGCCAAAGTTCCCGTGACGACAATCAGCAACAGCACAAAAAGTCTTTTCATATGCCCTCAGAGGCGGCGATTCGGCCGCCCATCAGGGGGAGTGATTCCGCAGGTAGAAGTGCAGGCGTAGGGCCAAAGCTGGAGGGGATCGTCGTTCCAAATCAATGAGTTAGGGGAGCCGAGTCGGCGACCCGCGGGACAGCCTGTCCCATGGACCGGGGGCGAGGACAACTTGTCCCATATAGCCAGACACGTTGCATCCACGGACGTGCCCTTGCCCCTGGATCTCAGCGCCAGTGAGTCGCACAAAACACGACGCAACTCACTGACTGGATTGAAGAACACCGTAGTAACCAGTGGAACTAGTTTTGGGCGGACATTGACGCGCACTTCAGCAAGAATCTAGAGGGACCCCCCAAAATGTCATGGGCACGTCAAATTGGCGCACGTGCGTTTATCGCCGGAATGGCGCTCGGGGCCCTCGCCTGCCTCGCCTTCGCGCTTTTTCACTGGCGGTCAACCGACCCGGTCAAGTTCGCCTGTTACCTGGCAGCAGCTCTTCTCGCGTCTTCATTCAAAGTAACTCTGCCCGGCATCGAAGGCACCCTTTCGATGAACTTCCTCTTCACGCTGATCGGCATTCTGGAAATGAGTTTGCCGGAGACGTTGCTGATTGGCCTGGTGAGCACGCTGGCGCAGTTCTACTGGCGTCCGGCGCGGAAGTCGAAGCCAGTCCAACTGTTGTTCAATCTGTCTCACGTGACGGTTTGCAGCGCAGCCGCGTACGGCGCGTACCAACTGGTTTCCGTCCATGTTCTTCACGGTCCCGGACCGCTCGCCTTGTTGGTCGCCGCGATCACTATTTTCATCTTCGGCACCGCGGCGATGTCAATCATCATCGGTCTGACCGAAGCCAAGCCAGTACCGAAGGTCTGGAGGGAAAGTTATCTCTGGTTATTTCCTTACTACCTGGTTGCAGCAGCCATTGCCGGGTTAGTCAGCTTCCTGAACCGTCACATCGGATGGCAGGCTTCTCTGCTGGTTCTGCCGCCGATCTACCTGCTGTACCGCTCGTATCGCCTTTACCTGGCGAAGCTGGACGCCGAAAAAGAGCACGCGGAGAAAGTTTCCAACCTCCATTTGCGAACCATCGAAGCTCTTGCCCTGGCCATTGAGGCCAAGGATCAAACCACCGGCGAGCACCTGCAACGAGTTCGCATCTATGCCCTGGAACTTGCGCGAGAACTGGGTTTGACCGAAGACGAAACCGAAGCTCTGAGGGCTGCAGCCGTTTTGCATGACATCGGCAAGCTTGCCGTTCCCGAACACATCATCTCCAAGCCGGGCAAGCTCACGCCGGAAGAATTCGAGAAGATGAAAATCCATCCCACGGTGGGAGCGGAGATTCTCGAGCAGGTAGACTTCCCATATCCGGTCGTGCCCATCGTGCGCGCCCATCACGAGAAATGGGACGGCAGCGGCTACCCCAGTGGCCTCGCCGGAGAGGCGATTCCGATCGGAGCCCGCATCCTCTCTGCCGTCGACTGCCTGGACGCTCTGGCCTCTGACCGTCAGTACCGTAGAGCCTTGCCGCTGCATGAGGCAATGGCCAAGGTTGCTTCCGAAGCCGGATCCGCTTTCGATCCGCGAGTAGTCGCAGTTCTGCAGCGTCGCTATGTCGAGTGGGAAAAGCTCGCGCGCCTGCAGCCTTTGCAAGTGCCGCCGAAACTTTCAACCGATATCAAGGTCGAGCGTGGCTTGGCGCCCGCCGCGGGCTTCGCGGACTCAACCGAAGCGCCCCAAACCACGCTGCCCGCGGCGGGTACTGCAGAACGTCTTGCCGCGGCGCGCCTGCAGGCGCAGACTCTCACCGGACTCGGCCACTCACTCGGCGGGTCGCTCACTCTCGATGACACCCTTTCGCTGCTTTCGGCGAGGCTGAAACGCCTGGTGCCTCATGACTCGATGGCGGTTTACCTTCGCCAGAACAATCTGCTGGCTGCGGAGTTTGTCAGCGGCGAGAACTTCCGGCTGTTTTCCTCTTTGCGAATTCCGCTCGGGGAAGGCTTGTCGGGCTGGGTAGCCCAAAATCACAAGCCCATTCTGAACGGCAATCCATCAGTGGAACCGGGATATCTCAACAATCCCACCCAATACAGCACCCTGCGTTCGGCCCTGGCGGTGCCGCTCGAAGGCAGCGCCGGCGTGGTTGCGGTACTGGCGCTCTACCGCGCTCGGGCGGACGCCTTTACCAGAGATGACCTTCAAGTGCTGGAAGCAATAGCCTCCAGCCTGGGAGCCGTTATCGAACAAGCCACCAGCCCCAAGGCCGCGGGAACCGCCGCCGGCGCCGACTGATCAAGCCGGCTTGCCCAACTGCATCCCGGCTCGAATTAGAACGCGCCCACCCTTATCTTCTGTGGTTCCCCGACGGGGCCGCATATTGTCCCGGCTATCTGCCTGGTCTAGAGTCAAAACAACAATAGGAAGATTTATGGGTTGGAGTACCAGAGGAGGAGTTATGAAGAAGTGGACAGTTCTGCTCTGCGCGCTGCTGGCCTGCGCCTACATGAACATGAATACGATGGCTGCGGCCCAGGCCGCGGCGCCGGTGCCCGCTGGCACCGCCCTGATGGTGAGGCTCGAAACAACCCTCGCAACTTTCAGCAACAAGGCCGGTGACCGCTTCCAGGCGCGCTTGACTCAGGCCGTGGTGCTCAATGGCAAGACACTGATTCCTGCCGGAACCATGGTGGAAGGCCGCGTCACCAAAGTGGACGAACCGCGCCGCATTGCGGGCAAGCCGACCATCGGAATTCTGCCCGAGGCCCTTATCCTGCCGACCGGCGAACGATTCTTTCTCGATGCCACGCTGGTTGACACCAACGCCGGAAGCGGCACGGACGTCAACCAGGAAGGCGAGTTCAAAGGGTCCGGTCACGACCGCCGCGACCAGATAGAAACCGGCGGCGGTACGGCCGGTGGCATGTTGATCGGCGGCCTGATCGGCGGTCCTCCGGGAATCCTTATCGGCGGAGCAGTCGGCGCGGGCTCGACCGGCGTTCACTGGCTCACTAAACATCGCTCAGCCACGTTGATGGCAGGCACCGAACTCACACTCGAACTCAACCGGCCGCTGGCGATGACCACGGCAGTGGCCAGCGCGGGACAGTAAAACATACTCAGTTTTTCGACTGTGCCGGAAGCGAACGCTTCCGGCGTTCGACTTTTGGTCACGAGGTTACATTCCGGAATGCAACTCTGCCTCGCTCAACAATTGGAGTTCGATCCAACCCTCGACCGGCAGCGCGTCCACGGGCAGACGATTTTGCCAGAGGCTGAAGCGCAGCCGGAGTCGGCTGGTCGCTGCGATTGCTACGGTACCCGGCTTGCGCTCCCCTACCGTCTCGGCGCTTGAGCCCGGCACCGCCAGCAGCCAACTTAACGGCAAGCGGAATTCGAAGTTCCGCATCAGAGCCGCCTTGGCGGCCTCTTCATTCTGATTCGCAGAAATGCCGGAGCTGACACCGGAAGTCGCTGACGACGATTCCTCCAAGCCGTCGACCTTCCATCCTGTAAGCTTGCGATCTTGTATCTTGGCATCGAGCCTCAAGATGCGCCGCGCACGCGCCTCTCCATTTGCCCACGACTCCAGGTTCACGACCAGATCAAACTCCATATCTGGAACTGCTCCGGCGAAGTCCAATCTCCCGTAAACAAACTTGCTGTCGATTCCGGCATAAACGCAATCCAGCAGGAACTGTTTTCCGTGCATCGCCCCGGCGCGCTGGTCGGCGGTGTATATGGCAGCGCCCATCCACTCAAAGTAGCGAATCATGTCGCCCGTGACGCGAGGATGAATGTAGGCGGTCTGCGGAGTAAAGGCTGGCCGCACTTCGCCCGCCGTGATGGGCTGGGCCAGGTAATCCGGGGCAGGGGCTCCCAAGGCTTGATAAACATTCGAAAGATGTTTGCGGTAAAGCTCGTCAAAGTCGCGGTCGTTCGCTGAATGGTGCTCCGGTCCATACCACCAGTTCCAGTCGCTGCCCTCTGCAATCAGGATTTCTTCGAAAGCCAGCTTTCGCTGAGCTTCGCTCGCCTGCGCCGCATGGACGGCATAAAATTCGCGCGCATGATGGAGGTAATCCCAGGCGCGGTTGTCCTCGGGAGCGCCAATCCAGACATTGAAGTTCGCGTTGATCCACGAGCCCGGAACCAGAGAGGGCAAAGGCGCGATATTGCGATGGCGGGCAATCGCCTCCGAAACCGTAACCGGTTCCAAACCTGCCTCGTGTTGCAGCGCATCATAGAAGCGCCGCAGAAATTCCCGCCCTGATTTCGGATAATATTCCCAGGCATTTTCGCCATCGAGAATCACCGACACCACGGCATCACGTTCCTGCGCCAGCACCGGCTTAGCCGCCTCTTTGATGTTGTGCAGCAGATGCCCGGCAGCATCCCCCGGATCCATCCCCGAATATACAAAACCGATCAGGTCCGAAATTGTGTGGTCGCGGAAGACCATGTGCATTGCGGTCTGGCCATTCTCATAGCGGTGGATGTTGTAGAGCCGCTCCGCCAGGGGCGCGGGCAGGCGGCCGTTGCCATCTCGCGCGAAGAACACGCCCGTGCTGCGGCCGAGCACGCCTTCGTCAGTGGCCATCCACTTGATGCCTAGACTGTGCGCAATCGCGAGTGTCTCTTCCGAAACGCTGCCTTCCGAGGGCCACACGCCCTGGGGGCGCACCCCGAACACCTGCTGATGAAGGTCGAGAGCGCGCACCAGTTGTTCACGCGCGTCTTCGGGATGACGAAACCGGTTTTGCGGCAACGGCAGCCCCGGCGAAGAAACCGCTCCCGCATTGGTGTCACAGACCAGGGGAAGAATCGGATGATAGAAAGGCGTCGCCGAGATCTCGATCGATCCTTTCCTCGCCGCGTCGGCATACGCTGGCAGAACCTTGCCCAGCAGTTCGCGTTCGCGCTTGATCACAAAAGCCTGATCTTCGAGCGAGTAGTTGCGCTCTTTCTTGATCAGCTCCGCAACGTCTTTGTCTTCCAGAAAGAATTCGTCGAACCACGCAATCTGCGACAGTACTTGCAGGTCGGTGAAGTGCCGCGGTTCGAAATACTTTTCCGCCTTTTCGGGAGCGTACCCGTGCTCGCGGAACAGTTCCCGCAGCTCCCAGTAGCGCGGATACCGCCCGATCACGTTCGCCGGGTTGGCCTGAAAAAGATACTGCAGTGCAAAGTGCCGCTCCTTCAGCGTCAAGTCCTTTGCCGGCTTTGCCGCCACCGTCAGAAACGGATCCTGCGCCGACCCTGCAACATAATCCTGAATCTGCGTGATCAGCGACGGCACCAGATTAAAGTTCTGGTGAACGTCAGGAAACTCGTCCAGCAGTTTCACCATGCCGTAATAGTCTTTTAGACCGTGCAGGCGCACCCAGGGCAGGCGATATTCGCCGGTTACCAGGTCCTTGTAGAAAGGCTGGTGCTGGTGCCAGAGAAAAATCAGACGCAGAGCAGGCATGGCTGGAAAACAAAGTCTAGCATGCGGGATTCGGTCTACTCGGATGTCTTTCCGGTACACTAGGAACTCGGAAATGCCCCAAACTCCCACTCCCGCCGCTGCTGAACGTGTAACGCTGCTCTCAGATCAGGATCTTTACCTGTTCAACGAAGGCAGCAACTATCGCATGGCTGAGACCATGGGCGCGCATCTGGTTTCGCGCAATGCACTCGACGGCGCCGTCTTCAGCGTGTGGGCCCCGAATGCGCGCCAGGTTTCGGTGATCGGCAGTTTTAACAACTGGCATCCCCAGTCCCATTTGCTCGCGCCGCGCGGCGCATCCGGCATCTGGGAAGGCTTCATCCCCGGCGTGACCAAAGGGGCGCTCTACAAATTTCACATCGAGTCACGGAGTCACGGTTATCAAGTCGACAAAGCGGACCCCCTCGGCATCTTGCACGAGAAGCCTCCCCGCACGGCTTCCGTGGTTTGGGATCTCGACTACCAGTGGGGTGATCGCGAGTGGATGGAGAAGCGTGCTGCCCGCAACTCCTTGCGCGCTCCGCAATCCATTTATGAAGTTCACCTCGGCTCCTGGATGCGCGTTCCCGAGGATCATAATCGTCCTCTAACTTATCGCGAGACCGCGCCGCGCCTCGCGGAATATGTCGAACGAATGGGCTTCACGCACGTCGAATTCCTGCCAGTGATGGAGCATCCCTTCTACGGATCCTGGGGATACCAGACCACCGGCTATTTCGCTCCCACCTCGCGCTACGGCACGCCGCAGGATTTCATGTACCTCGTCGATTACCTGCACCAGCACGGCATCGCCGTAATTCTCGACTGGGTGCCGTCGCACTTCCCTTCCGACGCCCACGGCCTGGCTTATTTCGACGGTACGCATCTGTATGAGCACGCCGATTCGCGGCAGGGTTTTCATCCTGACTGGAAGACGCACATCTTCAACTACGGACGCACCGAAGTGCGCAGCTTTCTCATGTCGAGCGCGATGTTCTGGCTCGACAAATACCACATCGACGGACTGCGCGTGGACGCGGTCGCTTCCATGCTCTATCTCGATTATTCACGCAAGCAGGGTGAGTGGATTCCCAACAAGTTCGGTGGCCGCGAGAACCTCGAGGCCATCGAATTTCTCCGCCGCTTCAATCAGGAAGCCTACAAAGAGCACCCCGACATTCAGACCATCGCGGAAGAGTCCACATCATGGCCGATGGTTTCGCGGCCGGTTTACCTCGGCGGCCTCGGCTTCGGCTTGAAGTGGGATATGGGATGGATGCACGACACGCTCGAGTATTTCAAGAACGATCCCATTCATCGCAAGTACCACCAGAACAAGCTCACTTTCCGAATGCTCTATTCGTTTCAGGAAAACTTCGTGCTGCCGCTGTCACACGACGAAGTTGTGCACGGCAAGGGATCGCTGATCGGCAAGATGCCCGGCGATGAGCGGCAGCGCTTCGCCAACCTCCGGCTGTTGTTCGCCTACATGTATGCCCAGCCGGGAAAGAAGTTGCTCTTCATGGGCGACGAGTTTGGCCAGGTCCGCGAGTGGGCGCACGACACCAGCCTCGAATGGCACGTGCTTCAATATGCAACTCACAGCGGTTTGCAGAACTGGGTGGGACAATTGAACCGGGTTTACCGCAGCGAACCAGCTCTGCATCTTCTCGATACAAATCCCGCAGGCTTTGAGTGGGTCGATTGCAACGACAATCTCACCAGCACGATTTCGCTGCTGCGCAAGAGCGAATCTCCCAAAGACACGGTCCTCATAGTCTGTAACTTCACGCCGATCGTTCGTGTTGGCTATCGCGTGGGCGTTCCCGAAGGCAGCTACTGGCGCGAGATGCTGAATAGCGACGCTTTGGAATACGGCGGCACCGGCGTCGGGAATCTAGGCGGAGTGAATGCCGAAGACGAACCGGCCCACGGCCGCCCTCACTCGCTGAAACTCACGCTGCCGCCGCTGTCGGCGCTGTTTCTGAAGAGGGCCTAAACACGATAAAGAGCAACTCAATGAGTGTATAGAGATTTATCGCCAACCATGATTCGTGTGGCAGTCCTCGATATACAAACCGTCCCAATGAGCTTGGTCCCTCGAAACGATAGCCGTATACTTGCCCTCATCCCCGACCTGGGAGGTGTATGTATATGATGCACAGGCGAGAGCTAATAAAAGCCGCTCTCTGCACCTCGGGAGCTTTTCTACTCCTTGGCGAAAGCCCAATCCAAGCTTTCGCAAGTAGCACTCCTAAGAATGTTTTGGTTCTGGGAGGCACGTATTTCCTTGGCCCTGCCTTCGTCGAAGCTGCGCGGGGATGGGGTCATTCCGTCACCCTATTCAATCGCGGGGTGACCAATCCAGAGATGTTTCCCCACATAGAAAAGCTGCGGGGTTATCGTAGTCCGGCCACAGATGAGGAAGATCTCTCGGCCTTGGCGAAGAGGAGGTGGGACGCGGTGATTGACGTCTGGCCTCATGATCCGTCCGTGGTCGCATCAGCGGCCAAATTGCTGAAAGACCGCACCAAGCACTATTTGTACGTCTCTTCCATAGGGGCGTACGCAGATGATCAGCTGTCCCAACCCCATATCACGGAAGAGACTCCATTGGCACGGTGGAACGGCGATCAGAGTCCGTATGATCGGGGCAAAGCAGAAAGCGAACGTCAGTTGAATGCGATTATTGGCCGCAACCTTACGATTGTCCGGCCCTGTGGGATTAAGGGGGTTCGTGACGACACGCCAGGGGACGTGCTGAACTGGTTGCGGCGCCTGCAGCGCGGGACAAGGCACATTGCGCCAGGGGACGGCACCGATCATCTGACGATCGTCGATGTGAGAGACGTTTCCGAATTCCTTGTTTTGGCGATCGATCAGTCCATTTATGGCACCTTCAACCTGACGGGTCGACCGATGACCTTTCGCTACTTCATCGAACAATGTAAAGCTGTCACCCACTCCGATGCCGAGCTCGTCTGGATTCCGGGAGATTTTCTCCATCAGCACGGAATGGATGCCGAATACGCGCCGAACTGGCTCCGGAAGTTTCCTAACTGGCGGCCAGAGCCGTCGTTGAGGGGCTTCTTCCAAGTCTCTAGCGACAAGGCGTACGGCGTGGGCTGGCAAACGCGGCCCCTTCGCGACACGCTCATCGATACTCTGGAATATGTCGCGTCAGTTGATGGATATCAATGGAAGGACACGCTATCCCCAGAACAGGAAGCTGAACTGCTCGAACTCTGGGCTCACCGCCTACCTTCGCGCTGATCTGTGAATAAACAGTCTTTGAGCGCGACGGGTGCAAGGTTCAGAATTTGGCCCCTCGCAGCGACATCAGCCAGTTGAACCTTCTGCCGCACTTCCAACTGTTGTTAACAGGCGACGGAAGTATGTCTTTTACGCAACACATTGAAAACACAATTACTCTTAACTCCATATGAAACTGACTACGCCAGGAGAATACCAACGTGACGCCTCGGAGAAGTGCCGGGGTGGCCCGTTGGGGATCTGCCAAAAGGTACCGGGCCAGAGCGATAAGCGAGATTTACTCGTCTGCAACTATGAGGACTACGGAGCGGGCGCTATCAGCGTGATAGGTTTTGACGCCAATGGAAAGGTAAAAACAGAGTCAGTGCTCGTTCAGATTTGGACATTTCCCTTCAGGTCCCTCGAAAAACAAAAACATTGCTCATCTCTGCAAGCAGACGTAAAAAAAGTTTCTTTCCATTCTATTGAAATTTCGATTTTTCCGAATTCCTTTGATACCGATCCTCCGATCATCTGTGACGAGAGCGATTACACGACTTCTAAAATTTCCAATTCCAAGAAAGCTGAATCGATTGCGGTCTTTACCCGTAATGACGACAATTTCGTCCCAGATGAAAGAACCAAAGAACTCCTTTCGGAAGTTGAGAAGAATCGATGAGGAAACGTCAATTGTTGCAATCAGGCGTCGCTCCCAGGATTTTTCCACACCTCCCTTGTGACATCTGACCTTGTGCCGTCATCGAAATCGCGTAATCATGGTCGAGGCCGTGACGGTCGGGTGAACCCGCATCGTCGCGCCTCTAAGTCCTTTCTTTCGCGGATTTTAGTATCTAAGTTCTTTGACATCCGGATTTTACGGAGAATTTCCTGCTAACGTGATGATTCCAATGATGGGAGGGGGAGGGGGATACCCCGATTCTGGTCCGAAACGCACGAAATGGAATCCCGAATCCACCAGCCTAGTTGGAATTTATTTTGACGAGGAATCCACAAGGGACCAGAGCGGTCAACCTTCACTGGCCCCCGACCCCTGACCCCTGGCCCCTGACCGCTAGCCACTGACCACTGCTTTCCGCATGCTATCCTGCCCTCAGCTCGCGTCGCCGCTATGCGGATTCTTACCCGCTACATTCTTCGCGAAGTGACCTCGCACGCCCTAATCGGCGCCGCGATCTTCACCTTTGTGTTGTTCACCCGCGATCTAGGACACATCCTGGAACTCGTGGTCCGCGCCAGCGCGCCGTTGCCAAGCGTTGCGGAAATCTTCTTCTACACCGTGCCCTTTGCGCTCACCTACACCATCCCCATGAGCGTGCTGGTAGGGATTCTCATTGGACTGAGCCGGCTCGCCGCCGACAGCGAAATCACCGCCATGCGCGCCAGCGGCATGGGCGTATGGAGCTTCGGGCGAGTGCTGGCGATATTCGTCGCCGGCGCCTGGCTGCTGGCGCTGGTCAACGGGCTTTATCTCGCGCCATGGTCGCTGGCGTCGCTGGCGCACCTGGAGGACCAACTCAAAGGCGCGCAGGCTTCTTATGAAGTGCAGCCTCGCGTGTTTTACGAGGGCTTTCCCAAGCTCGTGCTCTATGTGCAGGACGTGCACAGTGCTCAAGGAGGCGCAGTCTGGAACGGAGTTTTCCTGGCCGATATCTCCGATCCTTCGAATCCCAGCATCACGCTGGCCCGCGAAGGCATCCTCGTCCCCGAAGGCGAGGACCGCTTGCACCTGCATCTGAAGGACGGCTCTACGCACGAAACCGATCCCGCGCGGGTTGACCATTACCAGATTTCGACCTTCGAGCAAACTGACATCCCGATCGAAATTGCTTCGTCAGAAAACAAAGCGGACGAACAAACTCCCGTCAAAGCCATCAGCACCTCGACGCTGCTTAATCACGCCGCCAGCGTTGACCCAGCAACAGCACGCGTGTACCTCATCGAATTTCACAATCGCTTCGCCTTGCCCACCGCGTGTCTGGTGCTCGCCATGGTCGGCATTCCGCTTGGACTTTCCTCGAAGACGAGCGGCAAGTCTGGCGGCTTCGTGCTCACGATCGTGCTGGTTTTCGTCTACTACTTCATTTCTCTGATTGGAGTTTCGCTGGCCAAGCAGGGCAGGGTCAGCCCAGCGTTAGGAGCCTGGCTCGCCAACATCGTATTCTTTGCCGCGGCGTTATTCCTGCTGTGGCAAGCTGAGCGCCGGCCTTTATCTCTGCCCGTAATCCGCCTGCCGTGGAAGCGAAACGAGGTTCCGGCGAATATCCCCGTACCCGATCGCAGGCACAGACGCAGAGAGACTGCCAATGCTTTTGAGCGGGCCTCAAGTCGGAGGCGAGTCTTCAGTGCCAGCTTCCCTACCCTGCTCGACGATTACGTGCTGCGCGATTTCTTCCTCTACCTTGGGATGATTGTGGCAGCGTTCCTGGTCTTGCTGCTGGTGTTTACGTTGTTCGAGTTGCTGGGAGACATTCTGCGCAACCAGACGCCCGCGATCGTGGTCGTGGAGTATCTGCTCAATGTTTCTCCGTACCTGCTTTATAGCGTTGCGCCTCTCATCATGCTGCTGGCGGTGCTGATCACTTTTGGGCTGATGAACCGCTCCAACGAGATCACGGCGATCAAGGCGACCGGAACCAGTGTCTACCGCATCGTCATGCCAGTGCTGGCCGCGGCCGCAGTGCTCTCAACCGGATTGTTCTTTGCCGACCAGTTCTACTTGCCGCATACCAACAAGCGGCAGGAAGCGCTGCACAACCAGATCAAGGGCAAGCCGCCGCAAACCTATCTGCGTCCCGACCGGCGCTGGATTTTCGGGCAGCACAATGACATCTACTACTACCAGTTCTTCGACGCCGACCGCGATCAGTTCGCCAATCTCACCATCTTTCGAATCGATCCCGCCAGTTTCACCATTACGCAGCGCATCCATGCCGAGCGTGCCCACTGGGCCGACAATCTGGGCCGCTGGATCTTTGAACAAGGCTGGCAGCGGACTTTGAACGTCGCCGCGATTGCGGGATACCGAACTTTCGACGTCTCCACTTTTCCTGAACTCAGCGAGCAGCCGTCATATTTCAAGAAGGAGGTGAAACAGTACTCCGAGATGAACTACGAGGAACTGCGCCGCTACATCCGGGATTTGCAGCAGAGCGGCTTCGATGTAGTGAGGCTCCGGGTACAACTGAACCAGAAGCTCTCCTACCCATTGATCACGTTCATCATGGCAGGGCTCGCTGTTCCGTTCGCGTTGTCGGCGGCCAAGAAAGGGGCCATCACGGGAGTTGCCGTGGCAGTCGGTATCGCGGTGATCTACACGATTGTGTCGCGGTTGTCCGAGGCGATGGGCGACATCAGCCTGTTGCCCGCGGCGCTCGCCGCCTGGTCGCCGGACCTCATCTTCGCTCTGGTGGGCGCTTATCTGATTCTGAAAATTCCAACCTAGTCTGCGGCTGTGTAGTCCGCGGCAAACCAGCCCGCGGACAGATCAGGCAGTTTCAGACGAATTACTTCACCGCGACTCCCGAGGGGTAATTGAACGTTTGAATCACAGGCAGCGGGGACAAGTTTCCATTTTGGAGGTTGATGGCGTATTCCGACAGCGTTCCTGGATTCTTGTTGGCCACGAACACAAAACTATCGTCGCGGCGTATCGCAATCGAATTAGCCCCACTGCTGGCGGAGACAGATGGCGGCGTGAGCGGCGTCAAGGCACCGGTGGCCGTGCTTACTCTGAACTGCGAGACCAGGCCTGATGCGGTGTCCACTACGTACAAGTAATTGCCGTACGCATCCATCGTCAAAGGTCCCGGGCTGTCGCCGGGGGAAACGGGAAAGGGCGAACCCTGAACCGCCAGCAGTCTGAAGTCTGGAGCTGGGCAGTTTTGCTGCGTCATGGAAAAACAGATCCTGTATGCACTGACCGTGTTGGCAATGCTGCCTGGCCCACCGTTTGAAGCGTAAACAAATCGGTTACACGGATCGACGGTCACCCCGTCGGGGTTGGTGCCGGTTGGAATTCCAACCTCGTTATCGGTTTGAACCAGAGTCAGCGCGCCACTCGATGACACCGAGTAATTCAACAGAATGTTGTTAATCGAATCCGGTACGTAAAGGTTCTCTGTGGTCGGAGGCGCAATCCCTGAACAGTAGGCAAACTGTGGGGGATAGACGGTCGAGGTCACAGCCAGCGCCAGCGGACTGGAGCATGCGACTTGATTCGTGCACGGTTCGGGGGGAGTCACGTTGACACCGTTTACCGGAAGCACAAAAGGCGAGCCCGCGACCTCGGCTAAGGTACCACTGCTGCCGACGGAGAGTACTGAGATCGAGCCCGGGATGGGGTTCGGAGGGTTGGCGCTGTCACTCGTCGCGCTATTTGCGACAAAGAGGAACTTGCCTGCGGAATCCATGCTTAGGGCCACCGGAGCGACAGGGACCGACTCCGACTGGTTTGTCGGGACACCGTTCACCAGGACCTGGATCTGGACGCTTGCGCTGTTCAGCGTGTATGTCGTGGCGCTCCCCAGCTTGCCATCGGAAGCTACGGGAAACGTCGCAATCCCGGTAACACTACCGCCAGGCACTGCCGGATTCGCGGTGATGATCACATAGGCATTCGCGCCCGCCGGATCAAGAACGACAGCCGTTGGCAACCCCGGCGTCGGAGGACCGTTCACGTTGTTAATCTCCGTCGTGGAACCATTCGACAGATCGAGGCTGAAGGTCTCCATCACCGGCCCGTTTAGCTGGTTATTCACCAGCGGGCCACCCCCCTGGCTGGGAATCACCACCAGACCATTATCATTCGACGAGTACTTGGCGTTGCAGGCCATGAGGAAGCCGATTGATACCAGAGCCAGAATCGCCACCATCCAGGCAAACCTTGTCCACATTCTTCGGTTTATCTCCTATGAGCGTGCTTATGCATTCCCCGGCCAGACAAAGCGGGCGTAAACCCTATTTGAAGGCGTGAATTGCCATCCATTTATGTATCAGGAATACGTGGGAAGAGCAAACCGCCCGGAGCTATTGGAACCCTAGACGGGGCGGCGAGTTGCCTGGAAACAGTGACCGGTCATCAGTGATCACTTATCGGTGGCCAGTTTATCCGCCTTGGCCACTGGCCACCGGCCACTGATCACTGGGCACCGCAGTTAGCGCTTCTTCCGCGCTGGCGCTCACCGTCATCAGAGGCAGGTGGATCTCGACCATCAGTCCGCCCTCGGCCCGGTTCGTAGCAGCGACGCGTCCGCCATGGAAACGCACTGCACGCTCTGTAATGGCCAGGCCGAGGCCCACGCCACCGGTCTGCCGGCCTCGAGCATCGTCCAGACGGTAAAACGGCTCGAACAACTTTTCCAAAGCATCGGGGGGCACACCCGACCCGCAATCGGTGACTCGGACGACCGCTTCCTCGCCGCCTGCAATCCCAGTCTTCTCCAGATGGATATCAACCGTTGTGCCTTCGCGAGTGTAGCGGATGGCATTGCGCACAACGTTTTCGATGGCACTGTGCAGCAACGAAGGATCTCCGCGCACCACCCAAATTCCCGCGGGAATTTCGCTGCGCACATGGCAACGCCTCGCCTGCGCTTCGAACTCCGCATCTTCGGCCACGTTGAGCACCACTTCATCCAGCGAAAACGGTGTCGAGGGCACGTGTTGCTCGCCATCTTCCAGTCGGGCCAGAGTGAGCAGGCGGCCAATGAGTTCATTGAGGCGGCTGGCCTCCAGTTCAATGCGCTCCAGCATGGCCGCGCTTTCCGGCCCAGAGCGCTGCCGCGCCAAACCCAAAGCGACATTCAGCCGCGCCAGTGGTGAGCGCAGTTCATGCGAGATGTCATTGAGCAGGCGGGATTGCGCTTTGACCAGATTTTCCAACCGTTCCGCCATGCCGTCAAAATCCCGCATCAAGCCCGCAACCTCATCTCGTCTGGTGACATTGGGAGCACCGGCTCGGGCGGTGAGATCGCCAGCGGCTAGTTGTCGCGTGGCCGCACGCAAACGCACGATCGGCATGGTCAGAAACCACGACAGAAGATAGCAGACGAGTCCAGAGGAAATGACAGCGATGATGAGACCGGGAACGGGCAATCCCCGCGGCCCGAGAAACAGGCGTGGCCCAGGCGGAGGAGACAGCACCAGCGTGTAGCGATGCAACCCGTCAGAGGAAGCTCGCGAATCGCGCAACACCGGAGGCGGAGCCGGAAAAATAAAGCCCTCGTGCGGCACCCGCGGCCCTCCCTTCGCCACACGCAGCGCCCATTCTGGCGCGCCGCGGTGCAAAATCTCCTCCATGTTTTCATTGAATAGAAAGACGCGGACGTGCTGTGTCTTTTCCAGATTGTCGAAATACTCGCCCAACCCCGCCGTTCCTCTCTGTTCGTAGGCATTCACAGAGTCGTTCATCGCGGTCGCGAGAAGAGCTTCCCAACTTGAGGTCCTCGGACGAAACGCCAGCGTGACCAGGATCGCCAGCACGAGAAACAAGGCAAAAGCCATCCAGAAGGAGAGGAAGATCTTGAGGAACAGGCTCTTCATGAGGGCTTCACCTTTTCCCCAACCTTCTCGCGCGGACGGGCGAAGATGTAGCCGACGCCGCGGATGGTCTTGATGTGTTCATCGGCGTCAGTGTCTCCGAGTTTCTTGCGGACCTTGCTGACATGCATGTCGATGCTGCGATCGAAGGGCGAAAATTTTCGGCTCAAGACGGCGTTGACCAGGCGCTCGCGCGGGACCACGCGTCCAGCCTCACGCAGCAACACCTCCAGTAGATTGAATTCCACCGAGGTGAGGTCGACGGGCTGGCCGTCGCGGCGCACGCTGCGCGTGGCAGGATCGAGTTCGATTTCCCCGACGCGGACGATATCGGGCGCAGACGGGGCCGCTTTGTCGCTGCGCGTGCGGCGCAGGATGGCTCGAATGCGCGCCACCAGCTCTCGCGGATTAAAAGGCTTGGGCAGATAATCGTCGGCGCCGATCTCTAATCCGACGATGCGGTCGACATCTTCGCCGCGCGCGGTGAGCAGAAGCACCGGCAGGCGGGAGGTGGCGCGGATTCGCCGCAGCACTTCGAAACCGTTGATGCCGGGCAACATCACATCGAGCACCACGAGCAAATACCCGCCGGCCGTGGCGCGCTGTAGCCCATTCTCGCCATCATGAACGAATTCGACCACGAATCCCTCGGCCTGCAGGTATTCTCCCACCAGGGTACATAGTTCGACATCATCGTCGATAACTAGAATTCGTTCCATCTTGGCAGTTTTCATTGTGCACCAGATCGCAGGCTGGCAGCGGTAAAGAATTGTCAAACCCAGAGACGGCAGCCTCTATTGTCCGGCCAGGTGACGCCGCCTTTGACAAAACTTTACTCGCATTGACCGACTTTTTACCACTTTTCCCCGGGAATCGTGTTTGTATAACTGTACTCAAGAGCCCCAGGTTTCCAAGAGGCGAGCACGTGGATGGAGCCGGGGTTAAAGGAGCAAAAAACTTTATGAAGACCATTCGTTTTCGCTTGCTCGTAGCTGCACTGGCGGTGCTGTTAGGCGGTGCGATCGCCAGGTCGCAAACTACGGATGCAACCGCGCCAGTGCACGGCCATGCCTTCGGCATGCGAAGCCCCATGATGGGCTTCTTCGCTAAATATTTGGACTTGACTGACGCGCAGCGCGCGCAGATGAAGGCCGTCCTTCAGAAAGAGCACGCCGCGATGAAGCCGCAGACGCAGCAGCTTCACCTGATGCAGCAGCAGCTTAAGCAGTATGAAGAAGGCACCTATGACGAAGCCAAGGTGCAAGCGCTGGTGGCGCAGCAAGCGCAGACGCTCGTGCAACTGAAGGTGCAGGAAACGCGCATCCACAATGAGCTGTTTCAGTTGCTCACTCCTGACCAGCAGGCCAAGATGCAGCAATTCGAGGCCAATCGGGAAACGCGCATGCAGCAGCGTATGCAGGACTCAGCTGCAGCCCCACAAGAGTAACGCGTCGGGTTGCGCTCAGTGGTTCTCAGCTTGAGTTTGCTGACTGCGACCCGAGGTTAGGCTCTCGGCTTGACCTCGGTTCGCCGCAGCAAGGAGTAATGTCATGGATATGGCTCAGGCATTTATGTTTTACGCGGAATGGATCTTCTTCATCGCATGGGGAGCGCTGCTTACCGCAGTCAGCGTAGTTGCTTTCCGAAGCGATCTGGTTCCGAGCGCACAGCGCGCAACCGCCGAGAAAGAGCGCCGTTAGCTTTCCGTCTTCTGCGCCAGGTCTTAGGCGCCGGACCGCCTATGACTTAGGACCTAAGACCTGACACCTGATGTCTGAGATTTGGCGCCCAAGACCTCTTCCCCGCCGAACCTGCCTGCCGAAAGCTGCCTGTCAAAACTTGCACCCCAGCCTGCTAGAATTTCATCTACACGACCTGAATGATTCCCAAGAGTATGCGTCCGCTGCTGCCCTACCTCAAGCGTTACCGCTGGGGGTTTGTGGCGGGCGTTTTCTGCATTTTTCTCAGCAATGGCGCCTGGATCCTGCTGCCGCAGGTAATCCGGCATGCGATCGACGATCTCAACACTGGCGTGACGTCCGCGAAGTTGCTGCACTTTGCCTGGCAGATGCTTGAGGTCGCCGCCGTCCGTGGGGTTTTCCTGTTCCTGACGCGCTGGATCGTGATCGGCATCTCGCGCGACATCGAGTTCGATCTGCGCAACGACCTTTTCGCTCACCTGGAAACTCTTTCCTATTCCTACTACCAGCGCACGCGCACCGGCGACATTATGGCCCGGATGACGAACGATTTGAACGCGGTGCGCATGCTGCTAGGTCCGGCGATCATGTACTCGGCGAATACCTTTGTGTTCACCGCCGGCGCGCTGTCGTTCATGGTGCTCATCAGCCCCAAACTGACTTTCTACGCGTTTCTGCCGCTTCCCCTGGTGAGCATTGTCATTCAGCATTTTGGGCGGCGGATCCATGAGCGCTTCGAAAGAATTCAGGCGATGTTCTCCGACATTTCGGCGCGGGCACAGGAGAATTTTTCCGGGGCGCGAGTGATCCGCGCCTACGTGCAGGAAGAGGCGGAGATCGCGTCCTTTGAAACCGCCAACCAGGAATACGTCGCCCGCAGCCTGAAACTGGTGCGGCTCATGGGCATGCTGTGGCCCACGCTGGAACTCATGCTCGGGCTGGCCATGGTGTTGGTGCTGTGGATCGGCGGCCGTGAAGTGCTCCACGGACAAACCGCCGTGGTTTTAGTTTCTTACTTGAAAACGAAAACTACTCTGTTGCTTCCCGGGTCCGTGACGGTAGGCGATTTCGCGGCCTTCAATATTTACATGCTGCAGTTGACGTTTCCGGTGATCGCGCTGGGCTGGGTGGTCAACATTTTCCAGCGAGGGACGGCGTCGCTGATTCGCCTGAACGAGATTCTGCACGAACAACCTGAAATCAAGGATGGGCCTGAAGCCGCAGACCGGCCGGTGGAAGGGGAAATCGAATTTCGCGGGCTGAATTTTGCCTACGAAGGCAAACCCGTGCTGCACGACCTGAATCTGCGAATTCCCGCCGGCAGCAGCATGGCGATCGTGGGACCGACGGGCTCGGGGAAAACCACGCTGGTCAGCCTGATTCCCCGCATTTACGATGCGGCGCCGCGCATGGTTCTGGTGGATGGAAGGCCGATCCGGGAGTTCTCGCTGGAATCGCTGCGCGAGAGTGTGGGATTTGTTCCGCAGGAAACATTTCTTTTCAGCGACCGCATTCGGGAGAATATTGCTTTGGGCGTGGCATCGGCTTCCGATCAGCAGATTCACGAAGCGGCCGAAGCCGCCAATATTGCCCAGGATATCGAGAGCTTTCCTGAGCAATATCAGACCATGGTCGGCGAGCGCGGCATCACGCTCTCGGGAGGGCAGAAGCAGCGCACGGCGATTGCTCGCGCGTTGATTCGCAATCCGCGCATCCTCATTCTCGATGACGCGCTCTCCAGCGTCGACACTCATACGGAAGACAAAATCCTCAATCACTTGCGCGAGGTGATGCAAGGCCGCACTACCATCTTTATCTCCCACCGCGTTTCTACAGTGCGGAATGCCGACCGCATCGCCGTGCTGCACGATGGACGCATCGTGGAATCGGGCACGCACGATGAATTGCTCGCCATGAACGGCTACTACAGCGACCTGTATAACAAGCAATTGCTGGAAGAAGAGCTCGCCGAGGTTTAGACTTAGGCCGCTCCGCAGCCGCAATCCAAAATACTGCATGGGGAAGCAAACAATTATGCGATTCCGCGCACTTGCTTTGTCGTTTTGTGTATTGGCCTGTGCTTCTTATTTGCTGGCGCCATTCGTCGCCGCTCAGACTGCTCCGCCCACACCTCCAGCGCCTCGAGCCATCACGGTTGATGATGTTTTTGAAATCCGCGCAGTCGGCGATCCGCAGATTGCGGAAGATGGCAAATGGGTGGCTTATACCGTCTCGACTATGTCGTTGAAGGAAGACAAAACGGAGACGCGCATCTGGATGGCTCCGGCGGGCGGCGGCGACGCAGTTGTGATGACTGCTGAGAAGGAGTCTTCGTCGCATCCGCGCTGGAGCCCGGATGGGAAGTTCCTCGCGTTCCTATCCAAGCGGGGTGAGGGCAAGACACAGGTTTGGCTGCTCAACCGCATGGGCGGCGAGGCGCAGAAGCTGACGGACACGATTCAGGATGTCGATGATTTTGCCTGGTCTCCTGACAGCAAGCGACTCGTCCTCATCCTGCAAGACCCGTCGCCCGAAGAATTGGACGAGGCCAAAGCCAAAGAAAAAGACAAGCCGGGGAGCGGCGATAGAGAAGATAAGGAAGCGAAGCCGAAAAAACCGAAAACTCCGCCACCATTCGTAATCGACCGCTATCGCTTCAAAACCGACACGGTGGGCTATCTCGACCGGCGACGCACGCATCTGTACGTCTTCGATGTCGCCACCAAAGCGGTCGTACAGATTACTTCTGGCGACTTCGACGATGAGCAACCCGCGTGGTCTCCAGACGGCAAACTGCTGGCGTTTCGCAGCAACCGCTCGACACCGGATCCGGATCGAACTTACGACACCAACATCTGGGTGGTATCGGCCGATAACACCGACAAGGGCGCGCACTTGACGCAAGTCACGACGAATCCCGGCTCTGACGGTTCGCCGGCGTGGTCGCCCGATGGCAAATGGATCACCTACGTCACGCAGCTTGATCCGAAGCTGCTGGTTTATGCGACCCACCACATCGCTGTTTCTCCGGCTGCCGGAGGTGAGGCCAAGGTGCTGACGCTGGCCTTCGATCGCATGTCGAGGTCGCCGCGCTTTTCGCCGGACGGGCAGTTCATCTACTTCATCGCCGATGACGACGGAACGGAGGATCTGTTCCGTACCCCGGCAGCAGGCGGGGAGATCACGCGCGCCATCTCCGGGCACGTCGTGGTCTCGAGTTACACCATCGCCAAGTCAGGAGATCTCGCCGCCCAAATCACAGGTATGGATCGGCCGGCCGAAATCTTCACCACAACCACCTCGGGAGGCACACTGACACGCATCACGCACGTGAATGATGCGTTCGTGGCGAAGGTCAAGGTGGTCACACCGGAATACGTCAAGTTCAAAAGCAAAGACGGTACCACGGTGGCGGGCTATCTCTACAAGCCGCTGGATTACGTGGCCGGCAAGAAGTATCCCACTCTTCTGCACCCGCACGGCGGTCCGGTGGGGGCCTACTACGGCGACTTCAATCATTTCTCGCAGCTCTTCGCGGCTAACGGATACGTAGTCCTGGAGCCGAATCCGCGCGGCTCATCCGGCTATGGACAAGACTTCTGCAAAGCCATCTTCGCCGATTGGGGCAACAAGGACTATCAGGACGACTTGGCCATGGTTGACTATGCGATCGCGCAAGGTGTGGCCGATCCAGACAAGCTGGGAGTGGGTGGCTGGTCCTACGGCGGCATCTCGACGGATTTCATTATTGCGCAGACCACGCGCTTCAAGGCGGCGAGTACCGGCGCGGGTTCCGCTTTCTTCGCGTCGTTGTACGGGCATGACCAGTACATCCTCGACTACGACGTGGAACTCGGGCACCCGTGGGAGAACCGCGCAGCGTGGGACAAGATCTCTCCCATCTACAAGGTTGCAAACATCACCACGCCCACCCTGTTCATGGGCGGCGACATCGACTGGAATGTGCCCATCGTGGGCGGCGAGCAGATGTACGAAGCGCTCAAGAGCCTGGGCCGCGAAACCGAACTAGTGGTGTATCCCGGCGAGTACCACGGGTTCAAGACGCCCTCGCATATTAAAGACAGGCTCGAACGCAACCTCAGTTGGTACGCGCACTACGTGAAGGCGGACGGCAGCCCGGCGCGCCCAGCGGCGAAGGCAAATTAGCTCGTGCGCGATCTCCTTGCCATGCAGCGAGTCGATGCTCCCGAGATTCTCGATTCTGACGCCTGTTCTCCGGCCGACGTCGAGGATACGCTCCGGGATCTTGGGCGGGTCAACCGCTGGTTCGGCGGAGTTGCCACCACGCAGAAAATGGTGGAACGCGTGGCTCAAGTTTCCGGCTCGAAACACTTCTCGCTGTTGGAAGTGGCGGCCGGGTCGGGAGAAGTTCCGGAACTGGTTCGGCAAAAGCTGGCGCGTCGCGGGATCACGTTGGATGTGTCGCTGCTGGATAGGGCAAGATCTCATCTTCCTTCCACTGCAAATCACAGTGGGCTGAATCCCTGCGTTGTAGCCGATGCTCTAGGCCTGCCTTTCGCCGATGGCGCCTTCGATCTGATTAGTTGCAGCCTTTTCGCCCATCATTTGGACGAACAGCAGCTGGCACAATTTATGGGCGAAGGTCTGCGGGTGAGCCGGCGGGCTCTGCTGATCAACGATCTGATTCGGCATCCGCTGCATCTCGCGTTGGCGTTTGCCGGATTCCCGATCATGCGCAGCCGGGTCGCTTGGCTGGACGGGCTGACTTCGGTGCGGCGCGCTTATGTTCCTGACGAAATCCGGAGCATGCTGGCGTCTGTTATTTCGGCAAACGGGGGGACGCGAGTAGAAATCTCGCGCAATTATCTTTTCCGTATGGGAGTAATTGTGTGGAAGGACTGTATCGCGAAAACTACCGCCGCCTAGCGGATCACAACTCTCGACGTTCCTGCCTCACGTCAAAAGACCCAGGTACCCGTCGCTTCCCGCAGCGCCATTAATAGGACACTGCCTGTCACAAACGCGATTCGCGACCGCCCTCGTCCCAGGAACGAGCCGATGATGCTCAAGAACATGAAGATGTATCCCCAGTGCACCCACGGCATTGAGTACATCGAAAACTAGGAGTGCCTGGGCTGCCGCACGAACCATCTCCATGGAGACAACTCAAAGAGGAAAACGGGCAGTGATGCTACTAGATAAACGGACGTGATCAGCGCTATTACCGATCGCCATGTTCTCTTCGGCGGGGAGTCCTTCAGCAGCAGGACCCAGCCCACCAGAATGGCGAAAGCCGCTGAGAGCAGGGCCACCGGCTCCAGGATGCGAACGCGGGCGATCACGTCTGGGAGGATCAGAACAGCAACGACTGCCGCGCAGCCCGAAAGGAACTTAGGGCGGAGACGGAGCCACGATTCCTGGCCGACGAGTTGGTCCGTCGAATTCATCTGTCAACCTAGTCCGCAATTTTCCGCTCCCTCGGTGTTCTTGGCAAGGGAAACATCTACCTCTCGGAGGACGCTAGGTTGGCTCTGGGGGGTGATTGTGTGGAAGAGTCCGTCGGCCTCAGCGGCTAAAGCCGACCGCTGTTGATGCCTGATGGCACAGCTCAAGCCGTGCTCTCTTCCCGAGCTGGCTAGCGGACCACCAGCACTTCACGGATGTTATCGCGCGCAAGAAAGAATTTGATCGAGGCGAAGTCGCGGAAGAGGGTTTCGATGTGGCGATTGTTGAACACGCGCTGCAACTGGAAACCTTCCGAAATGGCAGTGTGGATCGCTCCGGTAGGTCCGCGACGGGCTTCACGGCGTAACACAATCTTCTGCATCTCGAGGACGTCCGTACCGACGATATGGAAGCGATGACAGGGCGAGTCGGGACCGGCATCGCGAGTGTGGAAAAACGCGAGCAGCATGCCGCCAGGTTTCAACACCGACCAGAGCCGTCCAACGACTGGTTTTACCAGACTCTCATCAAGATAGTCGGGCAGATTCCAGCACAGCACGACGTCGAAGCGAGCGGCGGGGTAGACCAGGTTATCAGCGAGAAACTTGCGGCTGTCGAGAACGACGTTTCCTTCCTCGTTCTTGCCGAGAAGCTCGGGATCGGTCGAGGCCGTGAGCAGGTCCTCGCTGTAGATCCGGTGGCCATGTTCGGTGAAGTGGCGAATGTTGGCCGGTGATGTGGATCCGAGGTCAAGAATGCACAGGTCCTCAGCGGATTCCCACATACGGGACAACTCTCCCAAGCCGCTGGAGCGGCGCGTCAGCTTCTGCGCGCCCTGTACCGGGATGGTCTCCGTTCCGGATGATCCACGAAAGAGTTTCATGAAACCCTGTGAGACTGACGACATCCTGACTTCACGACTCCTGAAATAGATCGTTCAGCGCCCGCGTGCTCTACTTGTCGGTGCGGTGAATATCAACCTTGCCCTTCAAGAATGCGCCTTCCTCGATGGAAATGCGCTGGGTGCTGATGTCTCCGGTAACAATCGCAGACTTACGCAGTTCGACGCGATCGCTGGCCTGAATGTTGCCTTCAAGCTTGCCCTGCACTACCACAGCCTTGGCCTCGACGCTGGCTTTGACCTGGCCGTTGGGGCCAACCGTCAAGCTGTTGCCTTTAAGAGCGATGGTGCCCTCGACCTGACCATCGACATAGAGATCTTCGCTGCCGGAAAGTTCGCCCTTGACGATAACCGACTTGCCGATCTGTGCCAACCCCAACCCACTGGCGGGTGCGCTCATAGGACGCTCTCCTGTTTCAACGGTGATGCGGTGCTGCGCATCCGTGACGGGTCGCTCCCCGATCAGAAATCCTCGAGGCAATTACGGAAGACCGCTCGCTGCATCGACTATACGCAAGGCACGGAGGGCGCGGCAAGTTCCTAGCAGGCAACCTGAGGTGAATTGAACGTCAGAGGTGCATCTCCCCGGTTCGGCTCTCTACGTAAAACCGGACAGCCGTTGCCTCTTTTTGGCTGTAATTCATTCTCACGGCGAACAAAGC
>Ga0210388_10000618_pt1 | contig 28543 bp, 27 predicted proteins | sample IncBWC19OmetaG_FD_155485 | JGI IMG/M metagenome (GOLD analysis project Ga0210388, IMG submission 155485) | Forest soil microbial communities from Barre Woods Harvard Forest LTER site, Petersham, Massachusetts, United States - Inc-BW-C-19-O ...
TCCATCGACAACAGCGGCACGCATACCTACGGAGGAACTTATGTTTCGTCGGGGGTGAATGTGATGCTCGAAGTGCAGGACACGACAGATGGCATTGTGTCCACGCCGGTGATCCTCTATTCGGGCTCGATCAGCTCGGTTCCGGCCGTATGCATGCTGGCGATCGTCAACAGCAGCAGCCTGCAGTGCAGCATTGCCAGCATCGAAGTGACGCAGCAGGGACCGGTGTGGGTCGAGAGCACTCCTCCGGGCGAGAGCCTGGCCGTTCGGCGGATGGGTACGACGGCACAAGGCGCGGATTGCCGGATGGAGCGCACCGGGAGGCTCCATTTTTACACGACCTGCATTCCACAGGTGGGGGAAGTGATCGCTGTCTCCTATCGCACGATTCACGGAGCGGTGGGACGTCTGGCGAATGCGGCGAGTATTGCTCAGGAGAGCTTAAATGGTCAGCTTCCGGGGACGGCAGCCTGGATCGGCACGATTACTTCGCCTGCAGCGCGGAGTTCTGTGGATTGCGAAAATGCCGCGACTGCGATTCTCGATCTGGCGACGAATCGCGGAGCGGCGTGGAAGGGCAGGTACACGGCCTGGAATCTCGAACTGCAGAGCGACGTATGGCCCGGCGATGTGCTGGCGGTCGCTTCGACATCGGCGAACCTGAATGCGAATCTGGTGGTGCGCACGGTCGCGCTCGATCTCTCCTGCAGCTCTCCGGGAATGGGAAACCCAGGGCTGGTGAAATATGTCATCGATTTTGCGAATGACTGGGCCGATGCACTCGCTATCACAACATCGAGCAGTGTTCCCGCGGACACCTGGCTGCCGCAGCAACCGGAAACTACCTTACCGCTGGCGAACCTGTCCGGCCTTGCGATTGCAGCCGTGACTGCGGGCGCGATCCAAGTGAGCGCGAACACGACTCCTCCAGCAAATGGGGGCTTTGAGGTTCGGCGGCGGGATTGGGCCTTTGGGCCGGGCACGGACTCGGACCTGGTGTTGCGCAGTCCGGTGGCGAACTTCAGCATTCCGCGCGAGGCTGTGATGGAGCAATATTACGTTCGCATGTATGACGGTTCGACTCCGCCTAACTACTCGCGGTTTTCGAGCGCGGTTTTTGTGAATCTTCCGCTCTAGTTCTGCTGGGAAAAAACAATGACTGAATTTGAAGCGCAGGTGTTGGCGGATCTTTCCGTCCTGAAAAATCAGATGGGGACCCTGTTGGGCGATGGCACTTCAGGACGCATCGCGGCGATCGAGAACCGGGTCGGCCAGCATGAGCAGAGCGTTCAGCGAGCCAAAGGATTTGTGGTGGCCGGCGGGGCGGTGCTCACTGTGATCCAGTTTTTTGTTGAGCTCTGGAGGCGTAAATAGGCCGGATAACCGGGAAATCCGTCCTTTGGATTCGACGATCTCCTATGCGCTTTCACAAGAAATCTCCAGATCGGGTAAAAAGAGAGGTAGGGATTGTGAGGGGTAGCCATGTCCATGTCTCCGACGAAGCCGATTGCGATTTATTACGAACAGCAGCATTGGTTCAAGCCGCTCTTTGCGGAGCTCGACCGCCGCGGAACTCCGTACGTCAAGCTTGACGCGACAGAGCACGAGTATGCCATTGAGGAGCATCCGGAGAGACGCTTTTCAATGGTGGTCAATCGCATGAGCCCGTCAGCGTGGAATCGTGAGCATGGCGACTGCATTTTTTACACGCTGGGATTTCTGGATCACCTGGAGCGGCGCGGGGTCCGCATCATCAACGGACTGAAGGCATTTCGCACGGAGCTTTCTAAGGCGGCGCAGCTTTCACTGCTCGATTCCCTCGATCTGCCCTACCCCAAGGCACGCGTGATTCATCGCCCGGAACAGGCGGTTGCGGCGACGGAGGGGCTGCGCTGGCCGGTGGTGGTGAAGCCAAATATCGGCGGGTCCGGCGCTGGTGTTAAGCGCTTCGACAGCGCAGAGGCGCTGGCGCGCGCCGCTGAAGCCAACGATCTGGCGTTTGGACTCGATTCGACGGCGCTGGTGCAGGAGTTCATTCCGGCTCGTGATTCGCATATCGTCCGCGTGGAAGTCGTCAACGGCAAGTTTTTCTATGCCATCAAGGTGCATATCACCGGGGAGACATTCGATCTGTGCCCGGCGGATATCTGCCGGACTACGGACGGCGTGGATCTGAATCGCGCGGCATGCCCGATCGATGCGCCGAAGAGCGGCATCAGCGTGGAAGGCTACGAGCCGCCCGCGGAGGTGATTGTCGATGTGGAGCGCATTATGAGCCACTGCGGCATCGAGCTTGGGGGCATCGAGTACATCACCGACGACCGCGATGGGCAGCGGCTTTATTACGACATCAATGCGCTGTCGAACTTCGTCGCCGATGGTCCGCGCGTGATCGGATTCGATCCGTTTGTGAGGCTGGTGGACTGGCTGGAAGCTGAGGCCGCAGCCACGCGGGATGTAGAACCTGCGTTGGCGGGAGCACGCTGATGCGGTACGGCTTCTGGCTGCCGGTGTTTGGCGGATGGCTCCGCAACGTCGAGGATGAGCGGATGCAGGCGACGTGGGAGTATGCGCGTCGCGTCACCCTGCGCGCGGAAGAGCTGGGCTATTCGCTCACCCTGATCGCCGAATTGAATCTCAATGACATCAAAGGCGCGGAAGCGCCGTCGCTCGATGCATGGTCGACAGCCGCTGCGCTGGCTGCGGTCACGAAGAAGCTGGAGCTGATGGTCGCGGTGCGCCCGACGTTTCACAATCCCGCGCTGCTGGCCAAGCAGGCGGCAAATATCGATCACATTTCGAATGGACGGCTTACGCTGAACGTGGTTTCGAGCTGGTGGGCGGACGAAGCCACCAAGTACGGGATTTCCTTCGATCAGCATGACGACCGCTACGCGCGAACCTCGGAGTGGCTGGATGTGCTGGACGGATGCTGGTCGCAGCAGGGCTTCAACTATTCCGGGAGCTATTACAAGGTCGCGGAGAACGTGCTCTCTCCAAAGCCGGTCGCGCAGCCGCGTCCGCGGCTGTATGCGGGTGGGGAGTCGGAGACTGCGAAGAATCTGATTGCGCAGAAGTGTGACGCGTATCTGATGCATGGAGATGATCCCGCCACAGTCGGCAAGAAAATCGCCGATATGCGAAGCAGGCGTCAAGAGCTGGGGATGCAGCCACTGGTTTACGGCATTGCCGCCTACTCCATCGTGCGCGATTCGGAAGGCGAAGCGAAACGCGAGGTCGAGCGCATCACGAACGTGCAGCAGTCGGCGCGGGGGTACGCGAATTATCAGCAGTGGATCTCGGGATCGAAGCTCGAACAGAAGATTTCACTCGAGGATTATTCGGTGTCGAACCGGGGGTTGCGGAGCGGGTTGGTCGGAACTCCGGAGCAGGTGAGCGCACGGCTGGAGGAGTTTGCCGAGGTCGGAGTCGACCTGGTGCTGCTGCAGTGCAGTCCTCAACTGGAGGAGATGGAGCGGTTTTCCGCCCAGGTGATCCGGCCTAGTTGAGGTGCTCCTCAGCGAGCAGCAGGTGGAATTCAGGGGTTCCGCGAAGGGTGGCGAGCTCCTTGTCCGCCATGAGCCGCTTGCGATCGTCAAAGCCTTCGCTGAAAGCTGCGCGCAAGTATTCGATGGCCGCCTTCATGTTCCCCGCCTGTGCATACAGCTTGGCCAGAGTGTAGTTCAGCTTGGCTTGCTCCTCGACAGGACCTAGCTCCGCGATCCTTTCGAGCGACTCGCGGATGAAGATTTCGGGGTCCAGCGAAAATGCATGCTGGTAGGAGTCCGCGCCCTGCTTGTATTTGTGCTCGGCAAAATATGCGGTGCCGAGATTGCTGTAGAAGGACGCCGTCTGCGGCTTGTAATGGATGGCCTTGCGGTAGTAGCTCTCCGCTTTGTGATAATTCTTCAGCCCGTAGAAGACAGTCCCCAGGTTGTTGATGGCCTCGGCGTAATGCGGATCGATGGAAAGCGCCTTCTCATATTGAAGCTTCGCGATATCCAGCGCGTACATGTGCTGGTAGGCGATTCCGAGCTTGTTCCAGACGATCGCCGAGTCGTGGGGGCCATGACGGTAGGCGTCGACCGCTGCTAGATACTTCTGATGAACCATCAGGAGATCGCCCTGAACCTCCGGGCTGAGAGAGGACATGCCGAAACCGGTGGAGGAGGGCATTTCAAGCTGCGGCTGAACGCCGGCACGAGTGGGCAAATCCTGGGCGAGATCGAGGACGCTATGAATGGAGTACGGCGCAGAATAACCGTGGTCCATGAACGGCCCTGATCCCTGAGCGCTGATGGCTGGGGCACAGAACAAGACTGTGGCGAGGAGAGTGGTCGAGATCCGTAGTGTGGTGGCCGGAGTTCTATAAATGGTGAGCATGCCCACCTCCGTCGAGCGTTAAGCACTCGACTTGGCCTGCATTCTCTCTCTTCCTGGCGGCAATTGCCAAGGGGATTGTGACAGTTAATGGGGTTTCCGCTTTGGTCTCTTGAAATTCCGGGCTGAGCTTACGGTGCCCCAGCGTGACTGAGAGGAAAGGCCGGGGCGTTTTCGATCCCTTTGCTCTTCAAAACAAAGGCTCTGAGCGGGGAGTTTTCGTCTTTCTGGAACCGCTCTCGGAGCGCCTCCAGGCTCGCGCCTGAATGCTTCGGGATTCTTCCGGTTCGGCCAGGGCGACGGCCGAGCTTCTGCCTTGGGGGCCGCGCTTGAGAGGCGCCCGAACTCCGGCATAGGGGTCTTGCGGCTCAGGATTCCGTCGCCACAGACTTTTGACTTTCTTCCACAGCGTTGCAAGAAGATCGTTCACGGCATTTCCTCCTGAAGGGATGGTATTCCCAGATCCCATTTTGCGGCTTCGAGGCCAGTAGGATATACTCAATCTTTGTCCGGAAGTGGCATTTTGTCTCGTGTCTGCCGGCTTAGACTTCCTAAAAAGTTACAGGAGCGCAGTGTCATGCCGAAGCGCACATTTCAGCCCAATCGCCGCCACCGTTCGAAGGTTCACGGCTTCCGCACCCGTATGAAAACGAAGAGCGGAGCAGCTGTGCTTTCCCGCCGTCGCGCCAAAGGCCGCAAGCGCGTCTCTGTGAGCGCCGGTTACCGCGACTAGTCCTACCATCCTCGTTCATTGTCATTCTGAAAGAGTTAGCGTTCTATGATCAACGGCAGTCAGGTAACCTGTGCTGCCGCAGTCATTGCCGCTGGTGGTAATTCTCGCACTTTGCGCGACAATAGTCCTATGCCGGACGATTCTCCTGACCAGCGCGAGTTGCGCCTGCGCAAGCATGCGGACTATCAGCGCGTCTACAAAGAGAGCCGCAAGCACTTTTCTCCGTCCATGAGCTACTTCTTCCGCCGGCGCCGAGATGAACCTGCGGCCGATGGAAACGTGCCGGAGGGTGCCCGCGTCGGCCTCACCGCTGGCCGCGTGTTGGGCAAAGCGGTCGCGCGGAATCGCATCAAGCGGCGGATGCGCGAGGCTGTGCGCATGAATTTTGCCCGCCTTCCGCAATCGGTCGATGTCGTCCTGCATCCTCGCAAGTCAGTGATCGACATGGAGTTTCGCAAGCTTGTGGCGGAAGTGGCCCGAGTGTTTTCCACAGTTTCTTCACAGGCAGAGGATCGTAAGACCGGAGGCCATCTCCCGGTCGACAGGAAGCCGGGGCCCCGGCAATGAAGTTACGAGACCGCTCCATTTCCATTGCTTTGCGCGCCTATAAGCTGGTGTTCTCGCCCCTTCTTCATGCTGTGGGGGGAGCGGGTGGAGCTTGCCGCTTTCATCCCACCTGCTCGGAGTATGCGGCTACGGCGCTCATCGAACATGGCCTCGCTCGCGGAGGATGGATGGCGCTTCGCCGCGTTTTGCGGTGCCAGCCCTTCTGCAAGGGCGGCTTCGACCCGGTGCCTTTGCGCCGCGGGACCAACGCTCGCGAAACCAGCGATGCTTCCCTTCCAGAATCCAGGGCGCTTCCCAGCGCCAATTAACATGAAGCAGGGTCTTACGACAATTACGACCGGAATAGGACAGTAGTTTGGCAGAGATAAAAAACCCGAATCAGCAAGGCAGCGGCCAGGACTCGCGCACCATTCTTGTCTTCACCGGCATCTTTCTCGTGATCTTCCTTGGCCTGCAATACTTCCGCGCCAAGAAGGGTCCCGAGCCGCAGCCCGCTCAACAGCAACAGTCGCAGTCGACTCCGAGCGCTCCCGCCGCAGCCGTCCCGGTGGCGAATGCGAATTCCGCAACGGTTCCCGATGCTCCTCCAGCCGTCGGGACCGTAGCTGCAGCGGCAGAGAGCGAATCGGTTGTCGAGAACGAGCTGTACCGCATTACGTTTACCAACCGCGGCGCCCAGGTAAAGTCCTGGATCCTCAAAAAGTACACCGACGATGACGGCAAGCCGCTCGATCTCGTCAACCACGAAGCGGCATCGAAGTTTGGCTATCCGCTGTCGCTGTTCGCTTACGATACAACCCTGCGAAACAAGCTGGCCGGCGGTTTGTACGTGCCCTCGGCCACTGGCGCTATTGTGGCGCCCGGCACGTTGAGCTTCGAGTATTCTGCCGGCGGCCTCGATGTCCACAAAACATTCACCTTCGATTCGAGCTACGTCATCCATGCGAACGTGACGGTGACGCAAAACGGCGCTCCGGTTTCGACTCTGCTGGCGTGGCCGTCAGGATTCGGCGACCAGAGCACGCTGCCGCAGTACGCGGGCGGGATGCTCGACCTGTCGCAGAGCGGCAAGGACGACCAGATTCAGGCGAAGAAGGTCGTGGGGAACGACACGCTGCGGGGGCCCTTCGACTGGGCGGGCGTCAGCGACCTTTATTTTGCGGCCGTCTTCCTGCCGGATCAGCCGTCTGATGCGACCGTGGTGAGCCTGCACAACACGCTCAATATTCCGCGCAACCGGAAGAAGCCAGATCCGAATGTGACGGACCAGGCCTCGGTGCTTGGCGCGGCGATGGGCGACAACAGCGGGCCGATCGATGTCCGGGTCTTTGTGGGGCCGAAATCGCTGGATGTCCTGGGGTCGATCCATGCGGTCAGTGGGCCCAATCTCGAAAAGGTTGTCAGCTTCGGCTGGTGGGGAGTCATCGCCAAGCCGCTCTTTCTCATCCTGCGCTTCCTTTATGAGCATGTCGTTCCGAACTGGGGCTGGGCGATCCTGCTGTTGACGGTGATCCTGAACCTGGCGATGCTGCCGACGCGTTTGCAGATGATGAAGTCGTCGCTGAAGATGCAGCGCATTCAGCCGCAGATGGACGACATCAAGGCCAAGTACGCCAAGTACAAGGCGACCGATCCGCGCAAGCAGGAGATGCAGAAGGAAATTTTCGACCTGCAGAAGCGCGAGGGTGTGAACATGTTCGGCGGCTGCCTGCCGATGCTGATCCAGTGGCCGCTGCTATTCGGCTTCTACCGGATGCTGAGCAACGTGATCGAGCTGCGGCACGCGCACTGGCTGTGGCTGCCGGATCTTGCGTCACCGGACCCCTGGCATATTCTGCCGATCTTCGTGATCGTCTCCATGTTCCTGACGCAGTTCCTCACGCCTTCTCCGGGCATGGATCCTGCGCAGCAGAAGATGATGGCCTTCACGATGCCGGCCGTCTTCGGCTTCATGATGTGGAACTTCGGCTCGGGCCTGTCTCTCTACTGGGCATGCAGCAACTTCATCGGTGTGGCGCAGCAGATGGTGATGAACCGCACCGGCCTGGGGCGCGAGATACGCGAGATTGCAGCGCGACGAGCGGCCAAGAAAAACGGCAAGATCATCAACGCTCGAAGATAGCCGCAAAATGGCAAAGGAAGCGCCCGGAGATTCGGGCGCTTTTCCTTTTGGGGCGGCGACCTGACGAAATCAGGGCGGAGTGAGATACTAAGTCGATGCCCATCGAGGACTATTCTGCTGCGGCGCAGAAGATAGCCGCCCTTCTCAAGACGCTTACCACCACTGGCGGCCTTCGCCTGAAATATAGAATCACCGCGGGCGCGGGGGCAGCTGATCCGGATCAACTCGAGGCACGGGAAATTTACGTCGAGCTCGCGGGACCGGATGCGGGGCTGTTGACGCAGCGCGGCGGCGAACTGCTGCGCGCCCTGGAACATGTAGCCGCGAAGATTATCCGCCTTGAAAATGAGGAGCACGACAAGGTTTCGTTCGATGCGAATCACTTCAAGGCCCTGCGGGCGCGTGAGCTGAAACTTGCGGCGGAGACGGCGGCCGAGCGGGTTCGGAAAACCGGACAGCCTTACAGCTTTGCGCCGATGAGCTCCCGGGAAAGACGCATGCTGCACCTTGCATTTCGCGCCTTCGAGGATCTCGAAACGTCTTCCACGGGCGAGGGATTGCGGCGCTTCGTGGTTGCGCATCCGAAAGGCTACGACACCAGCAAGCTGGCCGCTCTCGGCGGCGGTTCGCCATTTGCGGGTGGCGGCAGAAGCCGCCGTTAGACGGCGCGTTCGTCGGCAGCCAGAGCCACTCCTTTTCGAATCCATCGCCGTGCAGCCACATCCACAAGTCGCTGAGCAGGAATTCGTCGCCAACGAGACCATCGTTGCTATTTCCACGCCGCCAGGGCGCGGCGGTATCGGCATCGTGCGCCTTTCAGGTCCGCATGCGCTTGCGATCGCAAATGAGCTGCTTGTTCTGCAGAATCCGCTTACGCATGCTCAGGCGAGATTCGCGGAGATCCACGATCCGGAAACTGAAGGCAAGCTGGATGAGGCGATCGCTACTTACTTCGCCCGGCCGAGGTCGTACACAGGTGAAGATCTTGTCGAGATTGCAGCGCACGGCTCGCCGGTGATTCTCGAACTGCTGGTGCGACTGGCGCTGCAACGGGGCGCACGGCTGGCGAGGCCCGGAGAGTTCACTGAGCGCGCTTTTCTCTCCGGACGCATTGACCTCACGCAGGCGGAGGCGGTGCGCGATCTCATTGAATCCCAGACGCTCTACCAGGCGCGCACCGCAGCCGAGCAGATGGGAGGCGCGCTCTCCCGGCGCATCCAGCCCAGCAAACAAGCTCTGGTCGAGTTGATCGCGCTGCTGGAGGCAGGAATCGATTTTGCAGAGGATGATGTCGATCTGACGCCGGACGCGGAGATCGTAACCCGCATTGATACAGTTGCGGGAGAGCTCCGGAAGCTCGAGCGGTCGTTCGAGCACGGACGCATCATCCATTCGGGTTTGACACTGGCCATCGTGGGGCGTCCGAACGTCGGAAAATCGTCGTTGTTTAACAGGCTTGTCGAGCGCGAGCGTGCCATCGTGACGGCGATGCCGGGCACGACGCGCGACCTGGTGACGGAACGGGTTTCGCTTGGGGGGATTCCGCTCGAGTTGGTAGACACAGCAGGATTGCGCGAGGCCGCGGACGAAGCGGAATCTATCGGTATTCAGAAGTCGCGTGAAGCGCTGGCCGATGCAGACCTGGTGCTGGTGGTATTGGAGGCGGGCGTTCCACTGCGAGCGGATGAGGCGGAGCTCGTCCAGTCGCTGGCCGGGCGCCGCGCTCTTATCGTTCGCAACAAGATGGATCTCGATGCGCGCCGCGAGGCTGAATCTGATCAGCCGATTGCGGAGGTGGAAACATCCGCGCTCACCGGTCAGGGGATTGACGAGCTGCGAGCGACGCTGCTGACCCTCGTGCGAATGCCCGCGGGAGAGAGCGAGAGCGGACTTCTCACCAACTTGCGCCAGCATGAAGCAGTTGTTGCCGCACTTACCGGGCTGGCCGCAGCCAAGGAAGGTATCGCAAGCGCCGTGCCGCACGAGATGCTGCTGCTCGATCTCTATACCGCTCTGCGGCAGTTGGACGGCCTCACAGGCGAGACCACTGCAGACGACATTTTGAATCGGATTTTTTCTACTTTTTGCATCGGGAAGTGAATCGCCTTTCAGTCAACCGAAGTGCTTGAGGAGCACGTGAATCCGAAAGCGATGAGCGTTAGACCGTTGAGGAACATCTCAATCAGTAATTTTCTTTCGATGTACGACTTTTCGCTTAAACTGAATTTTCAACATTCGCCACATAAATGAAACGCTGGTTTCTGGTCTCCCTCAGACTGGCCACGGAGACCAACACACTGGAGTTTGCTGCATGCGTCGACGCTTGTTGCTGCCATTTCTCAGCCTTCTCTTTGTACTGCTGCAAATCACTGGCTGCGGATTGAACTGTACGGTTCGTCCGTCGATAAGCGGTCAACCTTCGAGTCAGTCTGTCGCCCTGGGCCAGCCTGCATTATTTACGGTTGCTGCGGCCGGTTCTGCTCCGCTCACCTATCAGTGGCTGAAAAACGGAGAAGCCATCTCTGGCGCGACCCAAGCGTCATACGTCACGCCCGCGACAACCTCGGCGGATTCGGGATCTGCCTTCACTGTAACCATCGTCAATCGCTTCGGGAAAGTTACAAGCACTTCAGCGTCTCTCACTGTAAGCGCCTCGAGTGTCAGCAACGTCCGCTTCGTAGCTCCGAACGGTAATGATTCCAACCCGGGTGACATTTCTCAGCCTTATCGCACGATCCAACATTGTGCGTCTACCGTTTCCTCTGGCTGGACTTGCGCAATTCGCGCGGGAACCTACCGCGAAACGGTCACGCCGAATTCCGGCGTCACGATCATGGCATATAATTTCGAGTCCGTGGTTGTTGACGGCTCCGATCCGGTGACTGGCTGGTCCCCGTATCAAGGGTCTATTTACAAGGCTACTGTTACTCTTCGGGCGGACGACACCAATCAGGTCTTCGTTGGCAGCAATATGATGACGGAAGCGCGATGGCCTAACGGCGACGACCTGTTTCATGTGAATTGGGCTACCGCAGAAGCCGGAACCGATATCAGCCAGATCGTCGATCCAAACTTGCCGGCCTTGAACTGGACCGGCGCGAAGATACACCTTTGGAGCGGCTCCGATCCATTCGGAAACGAAACCGGCGTTGTCACATCCTCAGGATCCGGTCAGTTGAGCATGAATGTCGGCCAGTCCGGCACATGCCCAAGCATCTGTCCAGTAAAGGGTGGCTTCTATTACGTGTTTGGCACCCTCGGAGCTCTCGACGTAGAGCGCGAATGGTTTTACGATTCGAACTCCTCGACTTTATATTTCATGGCTCCGGGCAAGGTTGATCCCAATACAGTTGACGTCAGAAGCAAGCAGCGGCAACACGCTTTCGATCTTCGCGGCAAGTCTGGCGTCACTATTCAGAATATTTCTATCTTTGCCAGCACGATCGTTACTGACAGTACGAGCTCAAACAACACATTGGACCGGATCAATGCCCAATACGTCTCCCACTTCACAGCTCTGCCAGCAACCCCCAATGATGTAAGTGGCAGTGACTTCAGCATTCTCCGAGTACACGAAAGTGATTCCGGGATTGTCCTCAACGGCACGGGAAATATCCTGCGGAACAGCACGATCTCGTTTAGCGCCGGAGCTGGTGTTGCGGTCGAAGGCAGCAACAACACAATCGAGAACAATCTGATCGAGAACGTCGACTACATCGGAGACTATGCTTCAGGTATCGACCTGGATGGGAATGGAAACCTCATCCGCAACAACACGATTAACGGTGTAGGACGCCAGGCCATCTACGTTACTGCCGTCCTCAATCAGGACATCGGCTATAACAACCTATTCAATGCGATGATGCTCAGCCGAGATGGCGGCGAAATCTACGCCTGCTGTACCCAGATAGCCTCCGGGACCGAGATTCACCACAATTGGATCCATGACACGACGCAAGTCATTGCCGGCGCCGGCGATTCGGGGCCGATGGCCGGTGTAAATATCGATAACGGCAGCAACGGCTTCAATGTAGACCAAAATGTTCTATGGAACAATCAGCGCGACAATATAGTCATCAATGGTGCGTCGAACGGAGGTCCGAGTAATAATTACATTCACAACAACACCGTTCCCGATAGCTCGACCGATGGCCATATCACTATATTTAATGTTTCCGGATGCGCTCCGACTCACATAGCGGATAATCGCGTGGTTGTTAACGTTGACGCTTCCCTCAACGACAGCGGATGCGTGTTGTCCAATAACGGCGTCTCGGCCGCTGGGGCGACCGAGATGACTCCCGATACCGAAGTTGGTTGCAATTTCTACGGCTGCGCATCTGAACCGCCGCCTATCATCCTCGACGGAGGGTCTGTTACGCCGTGCCCCGTGACAGAGTCGAACCTCCAGCAAGTTGATCAGCCACAGGGAATTTCGTCGACAAAGCGTCAAGGCCTACTCTCATGCCGCGTAACTTTGCCTTTCGTGGCGGGATGCCAAAAGGACTTGTGTGTCGCGAAATACCAGTAGAGCAATCTGTAGATAGCGTTTGGAAGCGGAATATTCGTGTCGGCCAAGGGACGTATAAGTTGCAAGGCCGGTCCGGAAGCTCTTACACCCCACTCGGCAATTCGAAAAGAGATGCGTGCATTGCGCTTCAACATTCGTTTGCCTGCATCTGTCAACAGGAAGGCAGGCAGGCCCGAACTATATCTGCTGAGCCGCTGACATGCCTGGTCAAAGGTGAAGGTCTGGTAGTGATAGCCGAGCGCCTCCTTCAGAAACTTCATCTTCATGCCGTCCTTGGAAAGTCGATAGCCAAGCTCATGGTCTTCGAGGACTGTGAGGGACTCGTTGAATCCTCCGTGCCGGCTCAGGAACTCCGTTTTGAAACTCAGATTGCATGTGTAGAGGAATCTCGGATCGGCTGGTTGGCCGCTCTGCAACTTTGAAAAGCCAAAAAGGCCGCCACATTCTCCGTACCACCACATAAAGGGGGTGATTCTTAGCTCTGGACTCCATGTCACATAACCAAGGAGAACGCTTTCCAAATCGGGTTGTTCCTGGTGAAATCGAGCATGTTCCGCGATCAATTGAGGGCTCGGGATAACGTCATCGTCCAGAAAAAGGACGATCGGAGAGCGAGCCTCGCGAAGACCCAGGTTGCGTGCGCTCGACACTCCCCGTTTCGTTTGCGAGAAATATCTCACTGGCAGGCGATCTTTGAATTGCATCACCGTCTCGTGACTTGAATCCGTCGAACCATCGCTCACAACGATGAGCTCCCACCGAAGTTCGCCGGAGTCCTGTCTACAGAAACCTTCGAGCGTTCTTTTTAGAAGCGCGCTCCGGTTATGCGTCGGAATGATAATCGATAGATCCAAACTGCCCTCAAACCTCATTCTATGGGAGACCTTGCATTTCGCTTTGCGCCTGCTCGCCCGGCCAAATTCTCCGCACATTGGCTTTGGTTCCCGGCTGCTATAATCAACGATAAATTTCAGGCCAATGACAACAAGTCTCAGACCACTCTCCCGTCGGCAACAACTTAAATGACAAGACGAAAATATTTCTTGGCAGGGCTGATTCTAGCTCCAATATTGGTGTACTACGGATTGCTAGTGCGCGAGACCATCGACATGCCGTACCTGGACGACTATAGTGCCGTCCTCGGGCTGATAAATAATTGGACTCGGCTGAATACTCTCCATGGAAAATTGATGGAGATTCTTACCTCGCAGCATAACGAGTACAAACTTATGTTTGCGAATGCGGTCTTCGTACTCCAGTATCTGGTATCCGGTCGCGTTAACTTCTCGCTGTTATCGACTATAGGAAATCTGTTCGTATTACCGCTGCTTCTTGTCGTTTATCTCATGTGGAGGATCGATGGCCGAGAGGTTCGGAACAAGCTGCTGCTCTTTAGTCCCGTATCATGGATCCTCTTTCAACTCCAGTATTATTCCTCTCTCAACTGGCCGACAGCCTCTCTGCAAAACATCCCGGTAATTCTCTTTTCCCTGCTCGCGATATATCTTCTCAGTAAAGATCGACAGACGCTATTCCCCTTGGCTCTCTGTGCGCTCATACTGGCTATAGCATCATCAGGAAATGGTTTCTTCGTCATACCGATCGGCTGCTTGATGCTCATTCAGTTTCGGCGTCCGGCCCGGTTTGTGTATTGGTTGGTTGCATCTGCCTCGATGCTCGCGCTCTATCTTTACAAGTACAACTTCTTCCAATCCCAATCTCATTCTGACCGCGGGATCGCGTCTTCGTTGCACCATATATCGCCGCTTTATGCTCTTTCCTTCATGGGAGCCTCGATAGCGAGGTACCAGTCATACGTACCCGCGGCTATCCTCGGCGCCTGCTTGTGTGTTGCTTTTATTTTTTCGATTGCTGACAAGTCTTATGTAAGCAGCCCTGCTCTTTTCTACTCGATCTGTTTCATTATGGTTACTTCGCTGGCCGTCTCTGGACTACGGTCAGACTTTGGGATTGCGCAGAGCCTGGTGTCGCGATACCGCATCTACTCGAATCTGCTGCTTGTGTTTACCTATCTCTATGTTGCGGGTAAGTGGGAAGCACGGCTGCATGGCTCGTCAGCCAGATTTGCGGCAGCCATTGTCGTAGTCGCGGTGATCGGGTTCAACGCCTCCAGCACATATGCCGGCTATAAGTTGCTCCGCATCCGAACCGATCTGACGAGGGAAGGAATGCGCCGTTGGGAACGTGGCGAACAATCGGTCACAACCGCACCTGAATCTACCGGCGAAGACCCGGTCATCAAGCGCCAACGACTGAATGGCAATTATGAGCCTGAAGATCAATTGCTACGACAGTCCATGTCATTGCACATTTACTCTCCCCCCGCGCTTTAAAGATCATCTGAGGGCTCGGATTTTCGCGAAGCCGAAGCAGGGTACAAGTCGGCCGCTGTCCAATCACCACACTGGATTGCTTCCCCCGACGATTGGGTCAGAATTATGTGGGGCGGGTGATCCAGACCTGTGAAAACTCCTGCGGACTCTGCGGGTGACGCTCCAGTTCAAGCATTTTCTCTGCTGTCAAATCCAAACCTTCCTACCGCGCTTCAGACAAAATCATCGAAACACCACCCGGAGAACTCTGCCGCTGGGCTTCACATTTGATTTTTATCGCCCCAGGCCGGCTGCGTTTGCCCCGTACTCGCCCAGGATGCGAACAGAGCCAGAGATGCCTCCAGAGTTAGACCGTCTCCCAAGACGCAATTTGGGCATGAAGAAGCAAAACAGCCATAGAACTTGTGCGATCTCAGGCGGAAGAAAGAAAAGATTGGAAAAAACGGTAAAAATCAAGCATTGCATCAGAACCGCAAAGATCAGGAGATCTCTCAGGCCAGCTCGATACCAGAAGAACTGGCAGGCCAATGCCGTCAGCATGCTATAGAGAGCTATACCGAACATGCCGTAATCTTGATATGGGTTGATGTATGCCGTGGAAACATTAAAGGACGCCGTAACTAAGTCCGACCCACCCTCCGAGGCCTCGGGGCCAAAAATGATTTTGCGAACAACGGTTGGAACGAGATTCGATAGCGTGTTGGGAAATAAGGCATTGTTTGCTGAAGGGGACGACTCTGTCGCATATATTAGGTTGTTGATCGGCGTTGTCACGTAGATATATACCCACAGGACTCCAGATGGTAGCCAATCAGGATAACGCTCAGTTGGCTGCGCTATTCCTTTGAAATCGATGGAACCTTGCCGGAGATCTCCGACGAACCCAAAAAACAAGATAAATATCAGAGCGCCGGACACAATTCGTACAATCGTTACCGGTCGAACTTTCTTTATTGAGAGAAAAACGACCGCGAACTCGAGCAGCGATCCAAACATCAGCGACCTGGCTACTACGAGTACGGACCAGATTATAAGAAAGATGGGGATTCTCAGATGCTTGCGCTGCCGGGTGATGAGGTAGATGGCGAAGCGGCACACCGCAATACTAATCAAGAGTGCGTTCACAACCCCGTGCAGGGAAGGAACTCCAAAATCCATGTAGGTTTTGGTGCTGTGTTGAAAGAGCCAAATGATAGGAAGACCGCCACTGGCAATTATTTCGGCGGTCGAGAGCAGTACCCATATACGGAACCCTATCGAAAGCCGCCGCTCCAGGAGATCTAATTTGAGCTTTTCAACCCTGGGCTGAGAGGGGTACGCCCACTTCGTGAAATGATGAAAAATCGCGTAGAGTGTGACGGCTGAGAAAAAAGGGATCCATATGTAACTCGTCACCTCGATGACTTGATCCGTTGTATATAGCAATAATCTACTCAGGTGCAGCGCATATAAGAAGGCCACCGCAAACCAGATGCAGGAGAAAACCACGGCGGGGTGTAATAGCATCGTTCGCTTATTGAACTGCAAGTCCCTCATTGTTCCCTCTTAACCTGAGTCCAGAATTGTAATAAGCGGCCGCGCGTGGCATTGCAGAAATTAGCGTTCCGTCGGCGTTGTCCTCGAGCTTCCTGGTGGAGGTTCCAGCCCATCACCTTCGTAGCGTCGTTCTCGGATCCTGTCATCTGGTTCGGTCTTGATTCACTCTAGCCACTTAGGTCTACGTCCAGTCAGCTTTCTGTAGATATCAACGCAGCGCTTGGCGAGCTTGTCGCCACCTATTTTGTATAAAGCGTACTTAAATGCGCTCTTCCGACTGAACCACAGTTCATGACCAAAATTGGCAAAGCCCATCTCCCGGTTAATTCTGACAATTTCCTCGATGTTGGCCACGTAATACTTTGGATCGGTGCTTAGGCCTCCGAGCGTTGATGTCGCGATGGTCAGGTCGGCGAAGACGGGCGTGGCCCGCTTCATACTGTCATAGAACACCTTGCTATCTGCCGCGATCCTGTAGGTTGTGTCAAACGGATTTTTGCCGGCAAGAATTGGCCTTCGGTGGAAGATCCCTTGATGATGCGGGAACACCGGCCTGCCGCCTTGCCATCTATCCCGCATCTGCTCCCACGGCCGATTCAATGTTTCGAAAGGTCTATTCCTGCTGTCGGTGAGACATACCTTGCCGTAGACAATTTCGATTTCAGCACTAACGCGCGAGACTGTTTCCGACATCGATTCCAAGACGCTCTCATCATGGAGCACGTCTCCTGCCCCCAGGAAGATCGTCCATTCCCCTGTGATTAGCCGGCAGGCTTTATTGAAGGCGTCGTAAACCCCCTTATCCGGTTCAGACACCCAGTAGTCGATGGAATGCTCGTACTTGCGAAGGAGATCGAGAGTGCCATCCGTTGAGCCGCCGTCGATTACGATGTACTCAAAGTTCTTGTAACTCTGGCTCAGAACGCTGTGGATGGTTGCCTCCAGCGCTTCGGCACCATTGAAGACGACCGTGACCACGGCGAAGAGAGGGGAATCCAGCTTGAGGCGAGTTGAGGCTCTCGTGAGCCTTTTGCCTCCGCATTTGCATTCTCCGTCAATTTGCATGTTGACATCTATAAAGCGCATTTCCTCGAGCACCGTCCGCCTGTCAAGGTGAAGACGTTTCCTCTCCTTCCACCTTTTTTAACAATAGCCGTACTAGCCTTCCCCAGCTCGCATTGCGGTTTTGAGAGGCGGACCCTAGTCTTATGCCGTTGTCAGATATCTTGTTGACCGGCAAGTCCATTGTACGCAGCGATCATGGCCTGGGCCAATGTATCGAGATTTTCAGTACGAAGGTCCTTACCCGCCGTCGGACACTCGAAACGTCAGGTCAGATCGCTCTGGAGGGCGCTGATTCCAGGTCTTCGGATGCCTCCTGCCGATGTCTCCGTTGTTCATGAGGGATCGTCGTAGGTAGGTGCGGGCCTCTCGAGAAGTCGCTGTTTCGTGTCCTCTTGAAAGAATCATGTCATGTAAACTTGAACCGTCGAAGGAGTGACACAGGTAAGCATGATTCGCAAACTCCGAGTCGCAATCGATTGCCGAATCACCGACTCTCAGCAGGGGATTGGGACGGCGGTTCTAGCTTTGGCTAAAGCGCTCTCCGACTCCAGCATCGGCAGTCACGAATATACATTTATCGTTCGCGAAGACATGCAGAACTGGCTAGCTCCATATGTCTACGGTCCCTGCGTGATGAAAGGTGTTGCGGAGTCAACTGCCTCCTCTGCCCGAGCCGCGCTTCGATGGATATCGCCGCTGCGTTTCCTTTGGAGAAAATATTGCGGCTTGACGGCGCGCGTACCTGTTTCCGATGGGCTTGTTGAGTCTCAGCAGTTCGATGTCGTCCATTTCCCTACCCAGGCGGCTTATCTTACAGACCTCCCCACGATCTACCAGCCCTGGGACCTTCAGCACCTGCACTATCCTCAGTTTTTTTCAAAAACCGAGGTTGAAACTCGCGAGAGACAGTACCGCGCCTTTTGCAATCAGGCCTCCTATGTGTGTGTTCAGGCTGAATGGACCAAGCAAGATCTCGTCAGTCAATATCATTTGGCTGCGGAAAAGGTTGTAGTCGTGCCTTGGGGCTCGGTATTCGATGCGTACAAGAACCCTTCGCCTGAAGAAGTCATGGCCACGGTTGAAAAGTTCAGCCTGCCGGATAGCTTTTTTTTCTACCCCGCCGTAACCTGGCCTCATAAAAACCACGAGATAATTTTTCGCGCTCTTCAGATTCTCAAAAGCGAATCCGGGTTGACTCCACGGGTTTATTTCACCGGATCGTCAACGGCGCACCGCGCGACTCTGGGCAAGATTGCACAAGGCCTTGGGATATCCGAGCAATTACATTTTCTCGGCTTTGTGTCGCCCACGGAACTGCAATCCATTTTCAGATCTGCAACGGCAATGATATTCCCCAGCAAATTCGAAGGATTTGGCCTTCCAATTCTGGAAGCATTTCATGCCGGCCTTCCCGTGCTTGCTTCCAACGCCACTACATTGCCCGAGGTAGCGCGCGACGGCGCCCTTTATTTTGACCCAGACTCGCCGGCAGCCCTCTCTGCTTTGATGAGGACGGTTCTTGACCTGCCCGAGGTCCGACAGGACTTGGTCAAAAAGGGAAGATTAGTTCTATCACGATATTCGATCAATAACACAGCCACGGATCTTCAGGCGCTTTACGAGAGAACTGCCTCATCGGGCTCGCATGATCGTCAACGATCCGTAGCGGCGGCCGGAATTTCTTAGAAGGAATCGAATGGGCAAACGGGCACTTATTTGTGGCATCTCCGGACAGGACGGTGCCTACCTGGCAAAGCTGTTATTGGGTCGGGACTATGAAGTCTGGGGCAGTTCGCGCGACGCCGAATTGACTGCGTTCACCAACCTGCATCGGCTCAATATTTATGATTCCGTCCATCTTGCTTCATTGAACCTTCGGGACGTTGGCAGCGTGATTGGATTGCTGCGGCGAAGCCGGCCCGATGAGGTTTTCAGTCTTGCCGGTCAAAGCTCTGTTGGACTCTCCTTCCAACAGCCCGTCGAAACCATCGAGAGCGTCGCGTTGGGCGCGCTCACATTGCTTGAGGCGATCCGCCTCTCTGACCTCGACATTCGCCTGTACAACGCCGGCTCAACCGAGTGTTTTGGCGATACAGGAGACGATACCGCCAACGAAGACACGCAATTTCATCCGCGCAGCCCCTATGCGGTCGCAAAGGCATCTGCTTTCTGGACAGTTGCGAACTACCGCGAAGCTTACGGCATGTTTGCCTGCACGGGAATCTTGTCGAACCATGACTCGCCGCTGCGGCCAAGGCGTTTTGTCACCCGCAAAATTGTCCACGCGGTGGCGTCCTTGGCTCTGGGCAAAGATATCAAGCTGTCCCTTGGGAATCTGGAAATAGAACGAGACTGGGGCTGGGCTCCAGAATACGTTGAAGCCATTGCCATGATGCTTGAGCAGGCCGCGCCTCAGGACTACATTATTGCGACAGGTCAGAGTCACACTCTAACCGAATTCGTGGAAACGGCTTTTCATCTTGTTAACAGGGATTGGCGGGATTACGTCTCGATCGATGAACAACTCATGCGGCCAACCGATATTCTGAGAAACAAGATCGATCCCTCGAAGGCAGCTAGCGGTCTTGGCTGGAAGGCCAAGAATGGCATGAAAGAGGTGATAAGCAAGATGCTCGATTACGAGATTGAAAGCCTCCGTGAGGACCAGTCATCTTAATGACAGCTTCGATTGCAAAGACGGCCTCGTTACAGATCCATTGCAAGATATGCGAAGCACAGTCGTCTTTCTTCGGAGAGGCTGAGATCCTCAAGAAGTACCGCGTTCAGTATTTCCGCTGCGGTCACTGTGGCTTCATGCAGACTGAAGCGCCATATTGGCTGGGAGAAGCGTATTCAGCCGCGATCGCCAACCAAGACGTCGGAATTATGCAGCGCAATCTGATGAATTGCGAGGTCACTTCGGCGCTCCTTAATCTGCTGTTTCCTAAAGTATCCAGTGGCGTTGATTTCGGCGGTGGCCACGGAATATTCGTTCGGCTAATGCGAGATAGAGGCTTCAGTTTCTTCTGGTCCGATCTTCATGCGACTAACGATTACGCCAGGGGATTTGAAAGCAAGGAGGGCTCAACCTTTGAGTTCCTGACAGCGTTTGAGGTGTTAGAACATCTGTCTGACCCAGTTACCGAGTTGTCCAAGTTGATGGATATCTCGGACAATGTATTTGTTTCTACCTGCATCGTGCCACAGCCGGCGCCAGCCCTGTCTGACTGGTGGTACTACGTGCCAACCAGCGGTCAACACATTTCGTTCTACACCGAACAGTCCCTTCGCTTCCTGGCGAAGCGGTTTGAAAGAAACGTACTGTCGGTTGGCCCTTACCATCTTTTTTCGCGGGCCCCTCAGAGTGCTCTTTTGTACGGGCTGGCTACCCGCGCTCGAATTGCACGAGTGCTGAATCGGTTTTACCGCCGCACCAGCTTGATTGAAAGCGACTTTCAGAAGATGACGCGGTAATACCAGACACTTCCCTACTGGATAGCTTGATGATCGGTCCGTCTCGATGTGAGCAAGCCAGCCGCATGACGAAGCTTTTGGAAAATGCGATTGAGAATTGAGGGTGGAAGCATGTCCCGCACGCGGCGCCGGTCAAGACTCCGGAGAGGAACGAGATCGCTCGGATGCTTAAGCGGAAAATCCATCGACGACACTGGAACTACGACACGATCGTCCACTACCGTAGTGTGAGTTGCACCCTCTCCGAAGCCAATATTGGCAATCAAGTTAGTTTTAGGAACAATCGTAAGTGAGTTGTTCCTTAAGCCGGTATAGAGCCATTGATAATCCCAAGTATCGGGCCCCTTGCCTTCATGCATGACGTCAAATATATGAGTCCAAAACTCGACTACCTTTTGGTCATCGAAGATCTCCGCTAATTTTCGCTGCTTCCTGAGCTCCGGCCAGTCACTGAGATGGCGATCGTAGCGCTGCCATTCGGATCTCCACGTCGCCCATCCCCAGATACCACCAATTCGCGAGAAGTAATAGCTGTCCGCGATACTCCCGTACCGCTCTACGAGATTACAACCGCAAATGTAGGCGATCCTGGCGTCGCCGCGGAACCGCTCAAGCAGTTCCTGGCAGAAAGGGAAAAAGGACGGATCCGGGAGGCAATCGTCCTCCAGCAATATTGCTTCTTCGACGAGAGAAAAGACCCAGTTGAGGCCGCTGACCATCCGCTCCCCGCAGCCTAAATTTGCATCGGCGAAGTTCGTGAAAACCTCACAGGGCCAGTCCACAGCGGTAATGATCTCGCGCACCTGGCGGCAGGCTTCCGTCTCGCCTTCCCTGTCTGGTCTTGGCCCATCCGCTATCAAGAGCAACTTCGCAGGCCGAGCTCGGGAGATTGCATCGAAGACAAGACGCGTCGTATCAGGCCTCTTGAAGACGAACAATGCCACCGGCGTTTGCAATATATCTGCTTGCATTGAAATCCGATCTGCCTGACTTGCTAAAGCGCGGAACGAACAAACCCTGTCGTCTCATCGCGGCTTGTTCCAGTTTACAGTTTGGAAGCGGCAACTGGCCGAGATGTCATGGGAGCTGCCAGAGCGAAAGGGTTGCAGTTGCACATCCGGACAGGGACAGGACCCGCGAGGTCTCGTGACTGTCTTGCCATCGAAAAACCGGGCAGCATGGATTACTCCCGGAGCATCACATCGAAGCTCTACGAGCACTTCCAATACGCCCGACTCGTGCGGGGTCCTTCATCCAAAGGTCTGCAAGCACAAAGGACCTCATTTGCATGAAGAATATGGGTCGAGTAGCGGAAGAGAAGGCATTGGCGAAAACCGACGAAACCGCATAGGACACTACTGTCGCGATCGCGGCCCCCATGGAGGAGTATTTGGGAAGCAGAACCAGATTGATCAGGACATTCGCGATGGCGCCTGCCAACGTCCGGTAGAAGCCAAGCTTTAACAAATTCTCAGAGAAATCCCATGGAGCCTGTGCAACGCCCAGGAACACGAAGACAGATGCCCATACGTGGACTGCCAAAACGGGCGCGGCTGCCATATACGCGTCCGAATACAGAGTATGAATAATCCAGTGCGAACTTAGAGCAATGCCTGAACCGATAATGACGGCGAGGGCAGTCATCAGCGTGAACAGTTTCCCAATTCGCCCATAATAGAGATCAGGATTATCTCTGGCGCGAATAATCGCGGGCGATACTGAAGTAACAATCGCTGACGGGATGAAGTACCAAACCTCAGACACCCTGGTCGCGGCAGCATAAATGCCGGTAGCTTTGTCCCCCTGCATCACCTTCAACATGACCATATCGATGCGCATATAGATCATGATTGCCATGCCGGACAGGATCACGGGCCAGCTTTGCGTGAGCAATTCGATCGCTCGTTGCTTCCGGGCACGCCAGAGAGAGAGGCGCCCCCCGGACCACTGATATGCGACGACAAGGCCTGCGGCCCCAAGTGCTAGCTCTGTAACTTGAGCGGCTGCAAAGGTCCAGAGGGGGGCTTTCAGGTGTATCAATAAGACTCGGAACCCTGCCATCAATAAGAAGGCTGAGTTCTTGGCCCAAACAGTTAATTTCGATTGCACCTGTGACTGGAAATAGAAGTCGATCGTGTCGAAGGACTGGAACACCAGCCCGATCGACATCAAACTCACCAATAAGATCGCGACTCGATCGTTCGGCTGAATCAACCGGACGGTGAGCATTGCAATCAATGGTGCGAGAATCGAGCCAGCTATGCGGAGCGAGAATCCAGTGCCAAGGATTTCCGGCGCCTTTGAGCCATCCAGTACAATTTCCCGCAGGATGATGTTATCGAGGCCCAGAGTAGTCAGAGTCGCAAAGAGGGCAACAAACGAAACGGCAAAATTAAAGCTTCCAAACTCTGCCGGCCCAAGGTATCGAGCGACCCAAACGGTCACCACGACGCCCAAGCCCATCCGGACCAATCGATCGATTACGAGCCAGACGGTATTGCCAGCAATTCTTCGAATGCCAGGCGACCGATGCAACAATTTACTGAGAGCATCGGTAATTTTCAATGTGTCCAAACCTAGTTGTTTCCGGGGCTGATGTATGTCGTATGAGGCAGTCTTTATCTTTGACTCATCTTACAAGAGCCTCGATGTTGCCTTGCCGATCGAGGATGAAAGGCTGCATATTGCTGTATCCAACAGGCGGATTGAGCCGCCGCCGGGCCACAGTAGCCTGCAATTAGAGGTCGAGACGAATTTTGCATCGTTTTGGAGAAATCTTCGATCTCTGCGGAAAGTCTGGACCAAAGCGAAGGGCGAAAAATGTGTCGTGATCGCGGCAGTCGGTATACGCTCGGAACAATTGGCGCTCAATTCAATATACGCCTTCTCACTAAGCCGAAACGTTGCGTTTTTCGACGGAGTCAGCTGTTATTCGGCGGGTAAGATTTGGCGGAAACTCCTGAGAGCGGCTGCCACCGGCCCAGCACAGTACATCTTCCGCCGTCTCAGACTCAGGCTGAACACGGCAATCTTCAATCATAAAGTGCGTGCCCTTCTCGTAGCGTCCACCAAGGAGGGAAGTTTATTTGGACTGTATACCAGGACGCGTACCTTTTCCCTTCCGTTCGATAAAGTGACTTTTGAGCCCGACGGCAGGCCGGTGTATGGCCATGTTAATCGCGCCTGGTATTTACCAGCGTTTTCTAGTCGGCGGCAACGATTTACTGTGGAGACCACCCGTCATGTCCTGCACAACGTCACCTTGCACGTGGAGAAGGTCGAAGGCGTGGAGGTGTCTTCCCTCTTCAAAGACGGGCGAATCCTAGACTATCCCTATATGCTTGGCCCCGAAAAGCATCGGTACACCTACCCGGTATCAAGTCGCGGCGCGGTCAAGACGGCCGAACGAGGAATCAATCTCCTTGCCTATTCAAGGTCGTATTATCACTGGCTGGTTGAGGCCGTGCCACGGATACTCGATGTGATTGACGATGGCTTTGACTTCGATCGATATCCTCTTTTTTTGCCGCCACTGGAGTCTTTCCAACGCCAACTTCTCGAAGTTTTGGGTGTGAACCCTGACCGTCAAGTGATCACTGTGGATATGGGTGAGTGGTGCCATGTGGGTGAATGCGTCTTTCCAACAGCCAATTTCCCTTTTGGGACTCCGGAACTCGAAGATCCCTCTGGGCAGCCAGATCGCGCTCTACTAATGCGAATTCGTGAGCGTCTGATAGAACGCCTTGCCTTCACCCCTACATTCGAGGCGAACACGCCTAAAAGGCTCTATGTCAGTCGCGCAAAAGCGAGTAAGCGAAAATTCACCGTCCAAACGGAAGGGGCCATTACGTCTGTGCTGGAGTCCTGTGGCTTTACAAAGGTCTGCCTTGAGGACTTGACCTGGCCAGCGCAGGTTCAACTGATCGCCGGAGCAGATTTTATTGCAGGAATGCATGGCGCCGGCTTAACGAACATTCTCTTTTCGAACGCGAAAGCGCTCCTCGAATTTCACAATCCGATGGAGACTCGTCCGTATTTCGCCGTGATGGCCCGCGAACTGGATATCAACTATGCGTATATCATCGGCTCACTGCAGGGCGCTTCGCCCAATTTCGACAATATTACGATTGATCTTCGCGCGGCAGAAGCGATGGTTAAACAGATGACCGCGAGTCAATGATCCAGCGGAACCGCAGGACTCGTATCTTTCCGTCCCGCGAGGGCGGCCCTGGCGGCATAAATTCCAGGTCAGGAATGCTTAGCAGTCGACGACGCCGGAACAAAGCTATTGATGATGACCGTTAACGGAGATGTCCAATCCCCGTATGGAACTATACTGATAGAACTTGTTGACCACTTCGGGATCGGACGGCTTTTATATGCTTGTCAATCCGACTGGAGAAAAGAAGTACGGAGATTTCGGTAACCAGAGATTGGCTTTTCCCGACCTGATTGCTTTATCGATCGGAGCGGTCCATCGGATGATGAAACATGGCTTTCAGGCCAAGGTCTCGCTCGTTGAATCAGCGGTTATGAACTCCGGTGCTCAGCTGTTAAATTTAGTCGTTTGATTGGCCTGGTGGCCGCATGAAACCTCGTCACGTTTCATGCAGCTACTTGCAGGCGAGCCACCAACCTACGTTTCGAAGGGTATTATGGTTGAACAAGCACAGTATGACATGGTGACTGAGAAGTTTAATCCGAATCAGCCATCGGCAGGGTCAGGGGATGAGCAATCAGTTGATTTAAGCCCACTTCTAAGAACCATCTATCACGGTAGAAAAACGGTCATCATGGTGGCGTTTGTGATCTTTGCGATCGCTATAGCCGCTGCGTTTCTTATCACGCCGCAATATACGTCAAAAGCCTCCTTCATCCCACCCAACGCGAGCGGCAACACGAGCTCCAGCCTGGCCGGGCAGCTCTCTCAACTATCCGGGCTTGGTGCAGGCGCCCTCGGCGGAGTTAAGAGTTCAAGCGATCTGTATGTCGGGATTCTCAAGAGCCGTTCGATTGCGAGCGAACTTGTGAAGCGTTTTGACCTGAAGAAGGTTTACAAAATCAAGAAGGACAGCCAGGCGGACGACGCCCTTGCAGCGAATACCAAATTTGAGGTCGGAACGAAGGATCCTATCGTCACAATCAGCGTGACCGACAAGAGTCCTACGCGGGCCCACGACCTAGCGAATGCCTATCTCGATGCATTGACGGAGAAGAACGGGGTCCTCGCTCTAACCGAGGCATCCCAGCGAAGGTTGTTTTTTGGACAACAGCTGGCAAGAGAGAAGGACGACCTGGAGAATGCCGAAGTTGCTCTCAAAGAAACAGAGGAAAAGTCTGGATTGATTGCGCCGGCAGGCCAAACGGCCGCCGAGATTCAGATCATCGCGCAGACACGTGCCGAAATTACGGATAGACAGGTCCAACTGAGTGCCCTTCGTCTCTCTTCAACCGAGGAAAATCCGGACGTTCTTCGATTGCAAAGCGAGATCAGCGATTTGCAGACTCACCTTTCTCAACTGCAGACCTTAACCAACAGCCGTCCGAATGGAACCGTTTCGACTTCCAAGGTTCCGGAGCTTGCATTGGAATATGTGCGTAAAGAGCGGGAAGTCAAATATCACGAAGCCCTCTTCGAGATGCTTGCGAAACAATATGAAGCAGCGCGCATCGATGAAGCCCACAACGCTCCTTTGGTTCAGGTGCTTGACGCTGCGTCTTATCCGGATTCCAAGTCCTCGCCGCCACGGAAACTAATCCTGCTCGGTGGATTGATCTTTGGTTGCATGTTGGGTACGGCGTGGGTTTTGGTGCGCGAGCGAATCCCGGTGATTCGGGCGTCTCTGGCTGCCAGCAGTAACGAATAGTCTGGTCTTTCGCCGGGACCCTCTCGCTTTTTCCCCGCGCATTTGCTGCCCAGGATCTGAATCCGTCAAATCAGAAGGATTGACTACATTCGCCGTGCGAGTAAATGTAATTGTTCCAACATTGAATGCGGCCAACGACTGGACGTCTTTTGCTCCGGCACTCCTTGCCTGCGTCCAGCCGGAACAGGTTTTAGTCCTTGACTCCGAATCGACCGATCAGACGGTTGATCTGGCACGCGCTGCTGGATTCCAGGTGCGTTCGGTAGAGCGCGCCAAGTTCAACCACGGAGGCACACGACAGGCGGCTGCGGAGATGCTGCCCGATGTGGAGATCCTGGTCTACTTGACGCAAGACGCGGTGTTGGCCGGCCCTGAGTCGTTGTCCAATCTGGTCGCGGCCTTCGATAACCCGCGCGTCGGTGCAGCGTGCGGCCGACAACTGCCCCGGCCCGGGGCTGAGGCGATCGAAGCTCACGCGCGCAGCTTCAACTATCCGGCCGTGTCTGATGTGAGGTCTCTGGCAAGCAGGGAACGGCTGGGAATCAAGGCTATCTTTATGTCGAACTCCTTAGCCGCCTACAGGCGCTCCGCGCTGATGAGCGTGGGAGGATTTCCCACCCACGTAATCTTCGGAGAGGATACTGTTACCGCGGGCCGCCTATTGCTTGCAGGCTACGGCATTGCATATGTAGCGGAGGCGTGCGCTTATCACAGTCATGCCTATTCGCCTCTGCAGGAGTTCAAGCGATACTTCGATATTGGTGTCCTGCATAGCCGTGAACGCTGGCTGCTGGAAGAGTTCGGACAGGCGAACGGTGAAGGTAGGCGATTTGTGTTCTCAGAGTTGCAATATCTATGGCATCAAGATCCGTTGCAAATTCCTTCCGCTGTTCTGCGCACAGGAATGAAGCTTTTTGGTTACCGACTGGGCAAGATGGAGGCATCGCTTACACCGCAGATGAAACAACAATTAAGCATGCATCCGAGATTCTGGGCTGAGTCGATTCCAAGCGCACACAGCAACAACTCCCCCAGAACCTGACGGCCGGGTTTGCGATGCCCGGGTCAGGCTGCTCCCAAAAAATTGCCCTCGATCCGCTAAAGATGCTTATGATGTTTAGCGTCGGGAGGGAATCTCCCTGAAATCCGCTATGCCAGCTGTGCGCCGGGGGCTTTCGAGGTGCAATTCGTAACCTGCATGGATGCTTATTTTCTCCGCGAAAGCCTTGCATCCTCCTATAGAGGATCGCGCCTCGAAGCAGAGACCATCGATAGAGCGTATTCCCGACAACGCAGATTCCGATCGACTCTGGGCGCTTGTGTCTGCCTCATCGGCTTCTTCTGCGCGTCTCTGGGCCGACTTCCGGCGCAGACAAATCCCAATGCCGCCTGCGCGTCCTGCCATCGCGCGATCTATGACCGCTATCAGCGTACGCCTATGGCCAACGGCAGCGGCCGGGCCATCGATGGGCTTACTTCCGCCGACTTTACGCATGCGGCCTCGGGCATTCACTACCGTATCTATGAAGACGCTGGCCGCGTGTACATGTCCTATGATCGCGACAGAGCGGCGCCGGGCGGAGTTTTGTCTGGGCGGCAGCAGTTGCTTTATTTTCTGGGCTCCGACAAGCGGGGGCGCACGTATCTCTTCGAGCAGCAGGGATATTGGTTTGAGATCCCCATCAACTGGTACACGAAGAAGGGCATCTGGGATATGACGCCGAATTATCTTTCGGCGAAGGAGATGCCTCTCACTCTGCCGGTCGATCCCAGTTGCCTGCGCTGTCACGCCTCGGCGGTGCAGCCGTCAATGCCGGATGCCCGGAACCATTTTGCCGCGGAGCCATTCCTGAGCGGGGGCGTGACCTGCGACTCATGCCATGGTGATCCGACGGCGCACATTGCTTCCAAAGG
>Ga0210388_10000619_pt1 | contig 28510 bp, 48 predicted proteins | sample IncBWC19OmetaG_FD_155485 | JGI IMG/M metagenome (GOLD analysis project Ga0210388, IMG submission 155485) | Forest soil microbial communities from Barre Woods Harvard Forest LTER site, Petersham, Massachusetts, United States - Inc-BW-C-19-O ...
TACCCAAGCATCAGTTGTAACAAATACTGGATCATATGGCGCTGACGCCCAGGCAAGTTTATACTTCTGAATAAATTCATATTCTCTAACAAGTTGTTCAAAATTTGAAGTATTTCTAAACTCAGACAAAAATTTCAATGTTTGCTCAGGAACTGCACCAGCAACATAACTCAGTGATTTACCTTCAAACAGCAATTGTCGAATTTGGGTTGAATCAAGTGTATCACCCAATGGGAGTGCAATCAAATCCCATTGAGGGAACATTTTCAAATAATATGAAGATGAATCTTTTTCACAACCCACTAGACAAATCTCACCTTTCTTCGGGGTGCGACCATACAGACTTTTAAATGTATCTGTAACCTTTTGTTGAACCTCTGTTACCCAAGCCGAATCACTATAAACATAGTCATTTACGCCCATCGACCCAAAACCTTCTCCAATATCATTGTCATATGCCCAATCACATAGAATTGTTTGCCGTTCTACTACTGTTAGTGGATTCTTAATCGTGCGCGGTCGATGATCTCCTCCCAACAATACCAATGAATAGTCAGCAATACTTACTGCTTTTTCAAATAGCTTAATGTGTTGATTATGCATTGGCTCGAAGCGACCAATAACAGCAGCTAATTTATATTTCTTAGACATATGCGTCACCACCAAAATCGTTAAGTTCCTCGTCAATAGCATCGAGTTGCTTTTGAAGTGCAAATTTTTGCACTTCAAGGTCTTTCCTGCGCCGCGCTGATTGACTATCTACTTTTTTGATATTATCAATTTTAACAATGTTGCCACCAGCACCCCAAGACCAGAATCCTGACAATTCAACCGCATACTTAATGACATCGACCAATTTACCATCGACAATACCTAAGTTAGGTTGATGATGAGAACCTCCCCAATCACAGTTTGGGTCTTCTCCCTTAATTTGCCAAAGTCCTTCTTCGTCAAGAGAATGCTTCTTCAGTAACTCTCCACCAGAATAAGTATTGATAAATTTGTGATACTGCAATTCGCCTGCTAGCACACGTTCGTTTTTTGAATTTTGAGACATAACAAAGCTCCTTTGTTAGATTGGTTTGAGAACTTCTGTAGTTCTCTGATATATTTATATATTAGCACTGACTTACTTCGAACGCAAGGCATTTATTACCATTTTTCGTGATTTTTTGTAACAATAGAGTCTTGATACTAAAAATACGATCGGAAACAAAATCGGGGTGCTTATCCAAAGTATCGTAAACCCCACAAACATAAAAAACACACCAAAACCGATATATCCCAATCCTGGTTGATCTTCAAACAATGCGTTCCAAAAATATTTCGTAAATGGTGTGAAAAACCAAAGTTGTGCCATCTTAGACAGATGCTGCAATGTCGTGAGTCCATACCAATTTGTTTTCATTACGCCCTCAATGCTTTGATAATTTCTTTCTTTGCGAAATGTTTTTGTGTCGAAATAAAGAAAATATAAATCACAGGAAACATAATTGGCGCAGAAATATACAACATTCCGACCGTGATTGTCCACCTAATGTTATCTAAAACATTTGCTAGCCAATATTCATAAAATTTATGCAAGAACCAAACCTTAGCTTGTTCTTTTAGAATTTCTTTTTTAGAGAGACCGTAAATATTAATTTCTCGCTCATCAACAATATCTTTCAAATTAAGTATCATAAAAATAATCGGCAGAGAAATAGGAAACAATGCTACTGCCACTACAGCAAAAAATAACATAAACAATCTTTCACCAAGATCAGATGTAGTTCTATGCACAATTTCTTCCCAGAAGTCCAGATAGAAAAGCATGAATACCATTTCAAATGTATAATCAACATTAGTTTTTCGATCATTTTTCTCTCAATGCGTTAATAACTAGTTTTTTTGCATCAGTTTCTTGTCTCCAATGCAGATATGCAATATATGCCGGGACTGTAATAGGGCAGCACACAAGCATCGGAATAAAGAATAACAAATTTACTAAAACAAATATCCAGAATCCGCCCATGAAACTCCATGAAAATTCTCTAGCCATTTCGCGTCTATATTCTTCAAATGCAAATCCCATCGTGAATACTAAAAGAAAAGTATAAATCACTACTTCTCCCCAAGTCCAAACTTCCCCTTGTTTATGTTCTTTCAAGACTCTGATACTCATACTTTCCCCCAATGAGTAATTCCCTTAAATTTATTTTTCAATTCACATTGTGTCGGTTGTTTAAACTTGATAGTGAAATTTTTTCCGAATTTCCTCTTCATTTTAAATTTTCGATCACCGCATTTCCTGTCACAATTCGAACAACGGCTTTTCATAAAATATTGCCACATGTCGTCTTTATTTTCTTTATCGTATTCATAAAATATAATGTAACTACCTACTGGTAGCTTATTCAATGCTGTTTCAGCATTATCTAACGACATAAACTGTTTTACATTGTCTCCTTCAAATGCATCCCACCAGTGGACATCCAATGTATGAGCAGGGACAACCCTAAAAATTTTATCACTTTTATAATAAAACACTTTCTTCTTAGCAAGCTTTTTAATCTGCCTATTATTCCTATTTCTTAGAGACATTTGCTACCACCCATTTGTATAGTTTATCAGCAACTTCGTCCATTGTACCAGCGATTCTAACAATCTTTTTACCGTCTTTGTCTAAGACATTTTCTCTATATCCATGCCCATCCGAAGTATCAGCATGCACAAGATATCCTAAATATCTATCAGACCCATTATTACCTAAAATAACTATATCAAAATCTTTGAGCGCTAACGCTAATTTTATTTTCTCGAATTCCATTGTTCAATCACTTTGTTAGCTGCATCTTCTAATGTGTCACCGTAAGAAAAATATCTGAATCGGCAGCCATCAGTTAATTCGTCTGGGGTTCCGATTCCGTAGAACCTAATTCTAGCACAAGGACCATTATATGATACAAACACGTCTAATTTATAATTAGGTTTCGTTAATGCTAAGATGAAGTTGAATTTCTCGATATCCATTGTTGATATACCTTATATGATGCTTCTTCTTTAGTGTTGCCATAATCAAAATACTTGTATCTATTTCCAGCGTCAGTCAATAAGTAGTCTGGGAGTTTCATTCCAATATGATACCCGATCGGTTCGATTCTAGCATAATAATCCTCAGCTATAGATTCATCAGAATGAATCTGAAGACCATGCAGAGACAATGCTAACTTAATTTTCAAGATATCCATATTTTTTCATTGGTTTGTAAAAACGAAGGAAATTATCTACAGCATTTTTGATTGATTCTTCTTTTGATTGAAATGGCGTCGCTCTAAATTCAGGATCCATATTCCATGTCTCATCCATATCTACCACTAAAGAATAACAGTGTCCTGTAACACCGGCGCGGATAGTCTTAATTTCGAAACCCATCAAGTTAAGCTTTAAGATTTCTTTTTCATAGTCCATGTCAAATATACATTGTTAATTGCTTCTTGTTCGGTTTGACCCCAAGAAAAATAAATCCAGTGTCCTGTTTCACTTAAAAGACCTAACCGTTTATTTCTATCAGCAATTTCTTCATCGGCGTCATAATACACAAGATCCATTGGCACAATTCTAGCGTAAAATTGTTTAGTAGAACTTCCAGAATCATAAGCTTGATGGTCTAACTTAAAGCCTTTAAGGATTAATTCTAATTTGAATTTCTCAAAGTCCATTTTTCGTATACCTCTTGAAATGCAGATTCTTCATTATCAGAAAAGACGTATAGTTCTCCTACAACTACTCGATTATATCGAGCATTACTATCATCGTTATCGTAAGCATACATTATACCGCAATATGCCCCATCACAACAGCAGCTTGGTTCTTCTATTAAGATGTAACCAGACAATGCCAACACTAATTTAAATTTTTCTTTATCAATTTCCATCAATGTATATCTCTAAACGTTCTATCGATTGTTCTTTCGCATCTGACAATGTTGCTTGAAAAAGCTTTAGGTCATCAGTCTCGTTTATCACAAACTTGTCACACTCAAACCAATACCTATCTCCGCTTCTAGACTTCACTAAAGACCATCCTTTCAATGAAAGCACAAGCAATTTCTTTTCAACGTCCACGATTTTTCCACAATGTGAATGATTCTTCATAAGCTTTCATTAGATTCGTATTGATTGCATAATATTTTGTATCACCTTCTCTTGAGTCGATCGGAATGATTATTACACTATACGAATCTGAATCGTAATCATCAAAAGCAAACTTCCAAGTCGTGAGCAAAAACGTCAATCCATGCAAAGCAAGCTCAACTTTCGCTTTTTCAAGATCAATCATACACGGCCTTCAAGACGGTTCTTAGCAATATTCTTAAAAAATTCTGCCTTTTGTTCGTCAAGGCGTTCTTGTTCAGCAGCAAAATTTTTCATACGGATATCATCATGCACTTCAGAGACAGGTTCAGCAGGCTTAGCTACTTGTGTAGCTTTCTTTGCTTCAGCAGCTTCGGCAAGTTGCCGCCAATAAATTGCAAGGCGCATATCACCATTCTTGTCTTTTACACGCCAATATGCAATTTGTTTAGGAGAAAGAAAGCCACGCTTTTGATAAAATTCTGCCATCGAAGTGCCCATACGAGCATGACAAGGACGAAAACCTTCGCCATTGCGATTGATCGTGGCTTCTGATCGCTGTTCAGCGACAGTTTGATTATTGTTTAGGACGACAAGCGCACGAGCAATAGCTTTGTCGTTAGTTTCGAGCAACTTCACAATATCAGCTTTCGTTAGCATTTTGTAATCCTCAGATTTAGTTAGAGTGATTTTCACTAACTGCAAATTGCGTTAGAATTGCAAGTAATTCATCTGTAATGAATACATGCGATACACCTTCAGTATCGATAACAAATCCAGTACCTTCGATTCGCTCGATCTTAGTCAAACCATTATCCTTGAGAACATCATCAGAAACTACCATTGCAATCTCCTATCGAATAAGTATATTATACTCTTTTGGACAAATAAGTCAATGGGATTGTTGTGTAGAAACAACAGCACGATTTTTCAAATACCACTTAAGCATTCGTTTTCTCGCTGTTTTTTCTTTAAAAACTGCTGTACATAATTGCTCTTGATCGTACTTATTTTTTACTTTAGTTTGATTATTAATAATCAAGTAGCAACCGTATCCAATTGGAGCATGAAATGAATCAAGCGCATAGCCTTTTAAAATTAATTCTAATTCAATTTTATTGTAATCTGATTTTGTCATTTAAAAGCTACCGTCGCTTTCAATAAAAAGAGCACCAGTATTGTCAGTATAAACAACATAATCACAAGGATACCAGCGATTACGCTCATTTTCACTACCCATCGTGTTCATTACAGTGATATCACCGATTCTCAGTGCATCGCCGACAGGATAGTAACAATCGAGCATAAAAAACGCGCTTTCAAGAAAATCGTGTTCATCAAGATTGAATTCTGTATCAAGCAAATCAGCAGCTCCTTCCCAACCTGCATCCCTCGCAGCTTGATCAAAATCAGCATTATCACGAACCATCGGAACCACTTGCATATAGTCAATGTTTTGCATTTGTCAATCTCCTTATCGAATAAGTCTATTATACACAAAAAGGGAGATTTGGTCACCCAAAATCTCCCAATTGTTGTATTTTTACAACATTACAATCCTTACACAGATTCTTTCAATGTAATTTTACCTAAATCGGTATTTGCTACAATCTTTAATCCAGTAACAAACGTGCATTTTTTAACTTCTAACGGCTCTTTTCTAGAAAGATTACATTCGACGGTATTATATTGAGTTGGCGTAAATGGATTATAAATGATTTCATTATATCCATCGTTAATTAAATCTGCATGAATTCTGCTAATATAAGTTTCAACAATTTGCATTGTTTCATTATGCACAATATATTGAGTTGAATTTCTTGCATTGCTATCGTTTAAATCGATTTCTTTTTCAGTCAAATCCATTACATATTGGAAATCTTGAATACCAATACTCGATTTAAAAATACCATGAACTGATTTCGAATAATCATTTGACGGCATACGAATATAAATCGATTGACCATTCTTGTAATAATCTTCGATTTTTTCTTCTGTCTTTCCGATAATGACACATGGTTTTAGTTTTTTAGCAAGTTGAAAACTAGTACTTTTGCTAGATTTAAACGCGTGATATTTTTCAGTCTTACTCAATGCATGTTCATATTTGGTCGGATTACGTGTTCCGCCAAAACCAGAATAAAAAGTATTTCCTCGTGTGGGATTTAAATCTTTTCGTTGAGAAATAATTGCAACATATTCTCCAAGATAGATATCTTCTGATCCGTCTTTAAACTTAACAATATCGCCAACAGTCAAATCACTAAATTTTGAAGTATTCTTTTCTGCAAACTTAATAGATTTTGCATATGCTTCTGAAGAAACTGCTACCAATACGTTATTATTTCCTTGACGACCCCAAACACATGGCTCAGCGATATAGCCACCTTTAAGGATATCGCTCGTTTGTAGAATAACTTCAAGATTGCCAGTTGAGATTTCGAGAACATAACCTCTAGGGTCAATCAATCTAAAGAATTTGTTATCAGTAGAATAACGACTGGTTGCATTCATAATTCTAAAACCAGTCGTCGGACTATTATCTAGTTCATGCAAATTATTCGTGTCTTGAGTGCCTTCATATTGCTTAGTTGTATAATTGTATGTCCTACCGGCATTACACCAACTCTTTAACGTTATTAAACGTTTCTGATAAGCTGAATCGATTGTATTTGGGGTCATGAAAGACAATTGAGGATCTTCGATGCTCAAATCTTTATATCCTCTAACACCAACAGTAAGTGATTTTGCAAACGTAATGATTTTATCTGACATTATTTCTCCAGAGTGTGTTTGTTAACTTCATACCAATAATCGAGTAGATTGTTTATTGCTTGTGTTCTAGTTTTTCCGAAGCAAAGTGGATATTGTTCTGAAAAATTCTTGCTATAATAGTGTTTCCCTTCGCTGTTTTCTAACCAAGCGTATTGCACATCAATGAATGGCTCATTACCTATAGTTCCGTGTTGATATTCAAGATTAGCTTGATATGTTGCCCTACAGCGAACTCTCCAACCATGTAGCGCAACAAGGAGTTTAATTTTTTTGTGGTCCATATTGTCTATAATACTTGTAAATTGCTTCTTGTTTTGCTTCTATTACAGTTTTTGCCAAACAATAACTAGTCAGCATTTGCCCGTTATTATCTTCTACATAACCCACCCACCTTGAAGGTTTGGTACCTCGATATTTAGGATTGTACTCAAACGTGCTAATTGTTAGTCCTTTCAACGTGAAGAACATTTCATGTTTTTTAACATACTCGTCTATTGTTGCTAGTTCAGCAATACGAATTTCTTCTTGTCGTCTTAGTTCTTTACAAAGAAAACGTGGACTATACTTCATCCACGTTTTCTTTAGCCAATCAGTCAGCGTCATTCGAAATTTCCCACAACTTCTGAGTTCCGATTATATGACGGATTGATTCGACTGTTGCTTGAGTTCCACATTTTGATACGATGAATTCTGGGACATCCACTTCACCATTCTTGAGCAAATTGAACAAAAATTTTGAATCGCGTTGATAGCGCTCATTTCCTTGAATTACTAATGCGAATTGTTTACGCACCTCACGATCATTTTCGCTTTCATCACCATTATAATTTTGCATCAACTCCTTGTCGATAGTATCGCAGATAACCTTGTATTTTTCATACAAGCGAACTTCAAACTCTGCCGCTTTTTCAACAACCTTAGAACGATATTGCTCAACTTGCTTACGCACATCTTCATTCAATATTGGCAATACATCATCCAATGCATTTGTGAAAATAAGTTTCAACACATCCTTTTCAAGTTTCAATTGTGAAACAGCGCGATGCTTATCAACGTAATCATCAGCCTTACACTTTACTTGTAAGCCATTTTCGAAGCGAACAACTGCTCCCTCAAGCCCTTCAAGTTTAGCGATACGATCAGTCAAATTTTCTGACGAATCAAATAATACTTGAACCACATTGATTTCATCATGATATTGACCAAAATCTTTTAGATTTTGATAATCAACATATTCTCCTGTCATACGATTACGTACAGCAGTTAAAATCAAATCTTCTTGTTCGTAATGCAAAACAATACGATTCGAAGGTCCGACATATTCAAAAATCGGAGTGGCATCCATTTCTTCACACCACTTGAACAGTGCTTGATAACGAGAATAATTTTCTGGCCGAACCCAAAACTTTTCTGCCTGCATAGAAACAGAAGTCAATCCAGCACGCGTTCCCAATCGAAACGATTTTCCATCATAAACAGGAATCGTGCGAATCATTGATCCATCAAGCTTATTCAAAACAACATGATGTTGCGTAAAGTCGAGATTCGAAAGGAGAGTTTCTTCTTTTTCTCCAATATTGAAAAACTTATCATATGGCCGAGAAATAACATGCGATCCATCAGCAGAAAATGCAATTCCTCGCAATTCACGCAAGACTTTTTGAAGTTCTGGATCTTCATGCATAAAGGTATCTGCTTTCGTAATCAAATAATCGACCACGACGAAACCATCCCGTTCGAAGATACGGAATTCATCTTTTCCTTGAATAGCTTTCTTAACTATATCAAGAGTAATATTGCGAGCGAAAGACATATTAAACCTCTAAAAATAAAACATTATTGATTTTCTAAGTTGCGGTGTTCGTTAATTTCCATTTCTCGACCTATTGCACATAGCTGAAAAATTGGATGCAATATAACAGTAAGAAAAAAACTAACAATGCACAAAAATAGCATTGCAACATTAAAGCCAGAAAATACTACAATCATTTTGATAAAGAAAACAAAGCCAGCAATGATAATTGCCCATTGGGATAATCCGCTGACCATAAACAATGCAACCTTAAATCCGTTGAAATTTTCAAACATGATCTTTCACCCACAATTTATTACGCCAATCGATTCCAGTCAAGATAAGCATAAGGCCAGCAAAAGAAAGACCCCACTGAACAAAGAAATTACTATCCAATGAATGTTGAATAATAAAAATTCCGAGACCGACAACAAACAGTGATGCAACATATTGCAATACTTTCATGATATTTCCTTATTTTTTGAGTGCGTTAATAACAGTGGCTCGCCTAAAGCCGAATTGAAACCATGTTTCAGCAAGAATCAAAGCACCAGCAACTACAAAAACAAATTTAAAAATTGTACTTGGTGTGCCTATCGATAGTCCTAAGCACATGCACGCAATTGCATTCATATAGATGCGAGACACAAAGCCGACTTTCAGTATATTGAAAGTTTTTCTAAGAAAAGAAAACATGTTCAATCCTTCTTGTATAATTCATTTGCTGAAATGATAAGATAAATTCCTAGCATGTTGAGAACAGTGGAGATAATAATTGCGCCGTCTCCACTAACTTGAAGTTTAAGTGCCCATAACCCTGCGACGCCAACAACGGTAGGCAATACCCAATAACGCGCAAACTTCGTGAGTTTGGTTCCGATCGACGTATTTTCTTTGATTTCTGGTGTAACAATGCGATCCATTTAATCATCCTTATATTCAGGAGGTGGAGGAAGTTTATTTGGGATAAATCCAGCATGCTTGAGTTTATACGCAGGCATTGCCATTTTATTCCTCAGTAGTAACTTTGAATTGAGTTTTAAGAAATTTCATTACTTGATTCGAATTTGAGAATACAAATTCACTAAATTCGCCAGTGTCCGATTCAATTACTGACACAACAAATCCATTCTTGACACGCTTAATGTCGATTGACTCGAACATAAAAACTCCTCTGGTTAATGTAACATACATTCTACATTATCTAGAGAAATTTGTCAATAGCCGTTGTTTTCTTACAACATTATTGATTTTGAATCCAACAAACATAGACTTGTGCGGGAGTTGTTTGGATGTTATTTACAATACTAGAATCGCTTACTGCCGTCAAGCAATTTGCAATTCTCTCATACTGCATTTCACGTTGTTTTGCATGAATTAACATAGCTGAAGTTACAATTAGCATTGCAGCCAAAAACAATTGATATCCTTGTCGCATATTAAATCTCCATAATATGCTGCATTGTAGCATATTTTACCCAAAGAAAAAGCCCTTGTTGCAAAAATACAACAAAGGCTTTGTAAGGTAATTGTAATATTATTTGCTCTTAAGTATTTTAAATGTCATGCGCCCTTTTATGCCTGAACTATAGTATGTCTTTTGGGCTGATAATTCAACTCCTGTGGCAAGTTCAGCTGGGAATACGGTTTTGAAATTTGTGATTTCGATATTATCACCAGATTGTTTTGCTTCAGTATATACTTGCACGAGGGCATCATTATTCAACACGAAACTAGCTGCCGCAGCAAATCCAGTATTCTTATTCACATATCCAGCTACTAATGCCGCTATCGTAGCTAACATCTTATAAAATGGGACTGTTTTTTCAGTCTCAGGAGTTGCATTATACATTGCTTTCATTCGTCCGTTAAGTGTAGTAGGATCTTGTGTCTTAGCGAGCATCCTACATTGATCAGTTTCTTTCTCAGTGAGCAATCCATAATATTCGGCAAGTTTTAACGGACCCTCAACTTGACTGTTTTCTGCAATGATGCGAATGATTTCTAAGTCCTGACGATATTTTTCGAATGGCTTTGTTCCAATCAGGCCCACTAAATCTATAATGCTGTTATAAAGATTAGTAGCAGATGCCGTTGCACCCATACCACCCTTAGAACTTACCTTGATTTTTTTTCCATCTGGGGCAATTAATAAACTATCAAACAAACCCTCATTTTTTCCTGATGAAAAAGAAATATTACATGATTCAAATCCGTCTGCACCTAAATATTTTCTTGCAGCGTCACCTGCATTACCTGTATAGACGCCCTTAATCAATGCGATAGGATGGATCATTTCGCAGAAATAATCACGAACAGCCGTTACTTCTAATGATTTGTCTGGGTTAGGAATAATAATAGGGAACCCAATGCCATTCATTACATGATGCGCTGCTTCAGCTAATCCGCTGTCAGCACCAAACTTATTTTCAATGTCTGTTACGATGCTTTCTGGTAGCAAATCTTCCATACCAGTCAATACATCTTGCGGCATCAATCCGCTACGAGATTTTGATGATGCTGCACTTGCAAATTTAAATCCATCTGGTAACGTATTGTTTGGCCAGTTATTCTGTGTGCGGATCTTTGAAATCTTATTAAAGTATCGGCCAAACACTCGTGTCTTGCCATCATCGTCAGAAAATTTACACAGACCAAATGCTAGAAATCGTCCCGACGGGTCGTTTGTCCATTCGATTTCTTCTACATCATCTTCGTCTTGTAATGATGCACGCTGTTCTTCGATAGCATTATCTCTTTCGTCAGGACTGTCAAATTGACCCTCAACAGGGAAGAATGTTAATGTCTTGAATGTCAGTGTTTCGCCGGCTTCGTTGGTGAATTGCTGTCCGGGCTTTCTGTTGGCTAGACCTACAGACTCAGTTAGTTCAATTGCTCTCAAAATAGTAACTCCGTTAATTTAGTGCCAACTGACGATTTCATAATTTTCAAATTAATACCAATATAGCTATCACCTGTAATCAAAATTTCATATGGCTTTTTATTTAAATATTTAGAAACTTGCGAAATATTATTAGTGTCAATTATAGGATGCTGCGGGAAATAGTCATCAAGTAATTTTGTATATGCTTCAGCTTTACTTATTTTCTTTCCGTCAGGTGCAAATTGGCTTCTGCCGGCTGCTGTTTCAGCATTCCACCATAACTCACTATATGGATAGAATGAATAACTATTTTCACTGACATTTTCTACCCAACTTGCCCACCAACCATCTCTGGGAAATACTACATATACATTCGAACCCCAACCTTCAGCCACTTCTTGTTGGCAAGAACCAAAAATAGAATTCTTACGTGTTGCATGAACTCCTTTAGATTCCATCCATTTTGCTAATATTTCATGTTTCTCCATGTCATTCTCTCCGCCCACTGGACGGCGATCTGGTCGTATCCTTTTCGAAAAAATAGATTCGTTTGTGTGTTCGCCTCGATATATCCAACTAAGATGGCTATCATAATAAACTTTAAGTATCTGTTGGCAATCTTGTTTAATAATGTCAGCAAGGTGTTTGATACTTTCAAGTTCTGGGGCCACTAATCCCTTAGGTTCATAATACATTTTAGAGTTAGGATCATTATAATCCTCTATTTCATAAATTCGCATAAAAAAATCCCGATAGTATTATTTATCGGGATTTAATTTTAAAAAGTTAGTTATTATATTGATGCGTCATCCAATCCAGCAACTTTGAGCCTCGTAATATGCCCTAGAGTCCAGTTCTTTGTTTCAATACCTTTAAGGACACCTAGATACTTATTTCTCAATAATGCAACTTCGTTTATCAAAACTTGTATATCTATAACTTCATCCTCCGAATCCGCATATTTCTCAGCATCTCTGCTAGTCAATGCACGTGGATAATTTTCCAGATAAGTTTTGAAGTGCTTCTTATGCACTTTGCGTAATTGAATATTCAGATATTCCAATACAGCCTCCACTTCTTGAAGTTGATTGAATCTGTGTTCTGTGATGCCAGGCAACTGACTCAAGCTTTTTTCCAAGCTACCTTTGATGCCGCATTCTTTCTTTGCTTCATCTAGTTCTTTTTCGTAGTAGTCAATAAAGTCTGGCAATGCAGACAAATCACGCACAATTTTATTGTAAAACATTTTTAATAGTCTTCGCTATCTTCTTCATCAGCATCCACTTCTTCACCAATATATTCCTCGATTGCTCGTTTCATATACGAATCCACACCTGCTAATGCTTTGATATCGTGATCCGTAACATCAAAATCACAGACCACCCCGACCAAGTGATCCACGGCTGCTTGTCTATCCTTCGCAGGAATATACTCTTTAACAGTCTGATACACCTCAATAATAACATCAATATCAATCATTTATATCCCCGAGATTTTTCAACTTATTCGTTGTTAGTAGATTGTATCACATTAGATTCAACTTGTAAATCGTCCTCATCATCTTCTTCTGTCGGAAGTTGAGTCCATTCTTTCATAACCAAATCAAGAATTCCATCTTCATTTCTTTCGTATTCTTTCTTGAAATACTTATGAATTTCACCGTTGTGATCCACATACAAATACCGATTTCCTTCTTTCTTGAACACCCCACTTTGTTCGCACATGTCAAATAAACCAGAATACGGAGACATACCTGTTGTATATGGAATCTTGACTTGCACAGATTCGAATGGTTTTGCATATCGTGTTTTCATAATCTTGCATGCTGCACGAATACCATTCACATCAGATGTTTTGTTACCATCTTCATCTTCTTTGAGTTTCAATTTCTTCATTGCAACTACAATAGAACTTGCATAGATGAATCCTTGGCCGCCAGAAATCTTATCATCTGGATCAAACATGTCCTGACTGGCATAGGTATGGTTGGTTGCAACAAGCCCAATATTCAAACTACCAAACATATTAACAGTATTACGAACCAATGAAGTTAGAGCCTTAGGCTTACGACCCATATCACCCTTCATTTCACCTGCTTCAAATTGATTCACATCAGTCGGAGTAAGCAACATGCCCAATGAATCAACTACAAATAAAACCTTTGGTCGATCTTCTTCTGGCAGTTCTTTGTAATCCTTAACAAAATCACTGAGAGTCTTTGCAACGTCATCAATCATCGCCATATTAAGCTTTAGCATCTTAGATTCGTCTGTATCGACGCCCAGTGCTTGCAACCATGCTTCATCTAGTGCATTTTCACTGTCAATCAGGACAACAAAAATTCCTTGCTGTTGAGCATGTCTAATCAAATTACCAGAACAGATGTAACTCTTACCTGCTCCAGAATCTCCTGCGAATACTGTAACTTTTCCGAGTGGGATTCCTTTATTAAAGCAGCCACTTATCAAGTAGTTAAGAGCAAAATTTCCTGTACTAATCCAATCTTTTGGATCATTATATCCAGCACTAATACCTGGAATACTTTTAGTTATTGATTTTCTAAATTTGCTTGGGTCAAATGGTTTGGTCATGATTATCCTTTTTGTCTTTAAATTTGCAGTTATCGTTATGCCAACGCACTAAATTTCCACCATTGGCCATTGTGCCACAGTGAATACATTTATATTGTGTTAATTTCATACCTTTAGTGGTAGTATTTTTTCTAGATTTTAACGTTTCAGAAAGCTTAGGATTAGGAACACCTTTCTTAGCAGCAGATATTGCTTTGCAATGGTCATCTGTTCTTTCTAAGCCTGTAAGTGCATCTGATATTTTTGCACTATGCTTAGGATCCTGCTTCCTTCCTTTCATGATGGCAGAATGCTCAGGTCGTTTTTTACCTTTCCATACTGAGTCACGCCCAGTCGGACGGCCCTTTAAGGGACTAGGAAATCCCGCATTTTGGCCACCATCCAAGCCATTCTCAGGAACAGAATTCGCCCATATCTTTTTACCTGCATTGTCAGTGGCACTGACAATATTATTAAAATCACTAAAAAATTCAGCAAATTCTACCAGTTGTTCTTTGTCGCTAAATAATTCAATCCAAACTGTAGTAATGTCATTTCCGTGTTCTTTCAAATGCCTCTTCCAGTATTGTCCGGATCCTTTATAATTATATGGATCTTTAGTGGTCTTTCCGAAATATTTCAATCCAGTCACGTTATGCTGTTTTATATACAACCAGGTAGGAATAAATTCTGATGCCATATTATTTTATCCTATAAAAAAGAGTGACAACCTCTATTGATAGTCGTCACTCTGTGATGCACACAACTACTGATTAGTCCTTCTTACGATTACGAATCATAGCCAAAATGTCTTGCGCTTTTTGATTATTTCCAGATGCTTCGACTGGTGCCTTAACATCTTCGTCATCATGACTTTCAATAACTTTACGTGCTGGGATTGTAGTCACAGAAACGTCTGATTTTGGTGCGTGATATTCTTTTTCAACCTGATTATGAGTTGCATAAGCTTCTGCACCTGCTGTATCAGAATCATCCTTCATACCAAAAGGCTTGAAGTATTGACCCCAGCGTTCTAAATCATATGGTTCGCCATTGACACTTGCTTCGAACATTTCCTTCATTACTTGCAATTCTACTTCGTTTGGCTTCTTTGGCAAGAATGTTTTCAAGTCAAATAGACCATGCTTTTCGATTGCTTCATGTTCTTCACTAGTCAATGCACTTTCACGACGAGCCCAATTACTTGTGCTGTAGTCTGCATAACCACCCTTAGATCCCTTCTTAATTCTGAAATCAAGCCCTTGCTCAAAGTGAGTTGGGATTTCTTCAATTTCAGGATTCATGATGCCTTCACGGACAAGCTTGAATAGCTCAGGTGTTAGCAACAATTTACGAATAGGATTTTCTGTAACATCATCTTTATTTGGGTTTTCACGAATGAAACCCTGAAGAATATAACTGCGCTTTTTCCAATACTTACGACCCATATCTTCTAAAGCCTTGTCCTTGAACCAAGTGCGAACCTCAGCTAAAATAGGGCAATGTTCTCCCCACATTTCAACGCAAGGAACAGTAACTACGACTGGTTTATCGGATTTGCCTTTTACGCCTGCGAAAGGCAGCTTAATCTGAAGTCTTTCAACCCAGAAAAAGTCATTTGAGGAATCTGCATCTGGTAGGAATCGCACTGAAGCTGTATCACCCTCTTGGATGTTCCAGTGTGCGAAAAGAATTGTGTCTGTATTTTTTTGATTATTGCCTAGCTTGTCTTGTTGCGCTTTTAGCTTGGCACGGATTTCTGCTAGTGATGTTCCCATGGAAAAATCTCCTTATATGTTTAAATTTTCCGGATGATTGCGAGCCTCATTGCTCATCAATCAACTGTATATGTATTATATACTAATAGTATTTATCATAGCAACACAAATACAAAGAAAAACAGCCTTAACATAACATTAAGGCTGTTTCATTTTACCATACAACTGATTTAGATTTATAGTCCTGCTAAACGTTTCATATCTTCCATCACTGCCGTCTTTTCTTCAGTCTGGATTGATTCTGTTGCCTTCTTCTTTTTACGATCTTGTTGCTTCATACGACTGAAATCTAGCTGCTGTACTAAATCAGGCATGTTGTGACGAATCCACCATTCAATCATGGGGCGGGCGTCGGCGTCAGGCCCAGAATGCTTTGATCCTGAATATAGTTCATCAAATAATCCCTCATCGCCAAGAACATTGTATAGTGCCGAACTCGCATTATTTCCGTCCACTCCAAATTCAAGTGGCTTTTCTAATATAGTTTGAAGCTCATTCACCTTAGCTTCAGTGTCTGGCATAGCCCAAGTGCCTTCTGATAATCTTTCGATAGATTTAGCAAATTCTTGAATTGCTTTTTCCTGATTTTTGTTTGTTCGCAATGAGCCCATATATGCTTTTGCAAATTCAAGTGCTAATATTTTTCTGCTCTCTGATTCTTCTAAGTTTGACGACCAACGTTTTGCTGAACGTGCTAAGTTTTTAACTTCTGGGCTATCCTCATTGACTTCAATAAATTCATAAATTCTAGTAGCTAATGAAGATTTGTTTTCCATCTTCATTACATCCTTCATTTCCTTAAATTTATCCATCTTCACTGGATCTTTAGTGATATTTGGAGTGCGAATGAATGATTTCATAGTTGCTTCCATTGCTGTATCACGATGTTTCTTATTTGCATACGCTCTTGCAATGTGTGGCAATGCTGCTTCAAATTTGTCATCAAATGATTTACGTGTAAATTTGTCTTTCAATGATTCTGCAAAACGATCATAATCTGGCTTTACTGTTCCGATAGCTGATCCCGAATCATTCGGTGATCTTGCTGCACTCATTGCTGCGCCACCATCTTGGGAACCATTGATATCTTCTAATGCACGTTGATATCCTTTTTGCCCCTTATAGCTTGAAAGCTTCTTATGCATATCATAATAATGATCTATAGCAGTTTCAACAATATCTGTCGTTTCGCTATCTTCATATACAGTATTTTTTGTCTTTCTAACAAAGTGTGCTAGATCACTCATTTCGCTAATCATATTGTTGATATGACGTCCGAAATCATCATAAACTTGGCCGCCATTCATAAGATGACGAGCCATCGCCCTAGCACCACCCAACTTCTTGAATGGCATTTTGAATCTTTCGCCTTCATCTGTTTCTAAGTAAATTGAATCAATCTTGCGAGTTCTGGCGCCTTTGACGCCTTCATCTACTTTGTCTGAATGTTTGATTACAAGTTTAATTGGGCCAAAGTTTTGATAGCTAGTCTTAGAAGTTCCCTTGAGAGGTTCAATACTCTCTCTCATCGTATACGCTTGTTTAGTATTTGCAAGATTTCGAATATCATTAACTTGCATATTACCTTTCCCGATATCGCGTGGATCGAAACTTAACATATTCATCTTTGCGAAAGACCGTAACTCTTTCAAAAATCCAAACCATTTTTCTTTTGCGTGAGGATCAGTCAAATTTTTTGTAACATTTGAGCCGTAATATACTTTCAGTGAATCTTGATCGTTCAAAGAAATTGTTACGTTACCTAAGTCACTGCCATCAAATTCAAAATCGAAGTTGATAAATCTTGCTTCTCGTGGCAGAGAGGTTGCTTTTGCATCTTCTTTACCTAATGAGATACGAGGGAATCTTGATCTGATTTTCCCAAATAGCTTCTCTGCAATGTCGTCAATATTTTTCATTAAAAATTCTCTTTGATACTATATTTATTAGTTTTAGACCGAGAAGGGCGTGCTTCCAATATAGAATGGCAATGGCATTTCCATATCCTCATCTAAACCTTCTTTGATAGCAGTATCGATATCAGCATCAAAATTTTGCAATTGTTGTATCATAGACACACAAAGTAACATGGCGGTAACTAAGTCATCATTTTCGCCTGGTTTTGCTGCATAACCAGTGCCATCTGCCACGAAATTCTTCAATTCTGATATCAAATTCTTACTGTTTATTGTGAGCTTATCTTTCTCAACTAAACTCTTAAATTTGTTACACGCAACAAGTTTCTTCTTATTCGTTGTATTGTAACCTTTTCTATAAAGTCGTTGTTGTCCTGGACGATATGGCTCGCTTAAGAAATATCCTTTGATATTTTCTTCTCCAATTTCTCGAATAACAACTAAATGAGCTTCACCTAGAGTATTATTTTCTAAGCTATAATATACTTTGTCATCCCCAGCAATTTCACAAAGATGTGTTGTAATATCATTCAAAATAGAGATTTGTTTTTCTACAGGAGTTTTATTATGTTGCCATTCTGCCACTTGAATCAATGTAGGAAGTTCAACGACTTGAATTGTTGCATAGTCACCGCCTGTTCCGATTGCCGGATCTAGAGCTACAGCATAAGTAAATCCTGCCTTAGGTTGTTTATACCATCTGACTTGGCCAATCTTATCGACAGGTTCAATTCCCATCAATGTCGGAAGCTTCATAGGAGAAATGAGTGTTTCATCATTAATAATGAATTCACAGTTATGTTCTCGTTCAAAGCGTTCGTCGCCGACGCTTGCACGCTGCTCATTTTCCCAACCTTGATCGCGTTCTGGATGTTCATTCCATACAGCTTTGAATGCTTTGAAACCATTACGACCTATTCCTATGTCATTGCCATATTCGTCAATAGTCTTAAGTGCAGTTCTCCAGATTTGAGAGAATTGATCTTCGTCTGAGTTAGGAGTTGATGTAATAATTGCTTTACCGCCAGTTGCAAGGGTAGGAGAAATTGATGTCCAGAATTCTTTCGCTTTGTTTGGTGGGACGAATGCAAACTCGTCACAATACAATAAAGAAATAGCCATACCTCGACCTGTTGTTTCAGTAGTTGTCTGAGACATAATGCGAGAGCCATTATCAAAATCTATAGAACCTTTGTTATAGCTAGGAACACCAGCACGAATAAAGTTTGGACAATGTTCATACCCGAATCTGATACGCTGCATAATTTCCTGAGCACCGATGTATTTGTGGGCTGCAACTAAAATCGTTGAGTCAGGTACAAACATCGCATACCAAAGTAAGTATCCTGCAGCCGTGGCTGTTTTTCCCATTTGTCTGCCCATAAGTGCAATAGCATGTCTATTATTATGGTAAGTGTCTATTAGCCCAATTTGATAAGGAAATGGTTTATATTGAATACAACCCCTCGTTGCGTGCTGAATATAGTAGTAATTACTTAAGAAATAGTGCGGGCCCAAAACCGGATCCATACATCTTTGCAATTCTATAATTTGGTCGAATGTGAATTCTTCCTTTTTGTGTGGCGTTTTTACAATTGTTTGTTCGTTTTTATTGCTCATATCATGTAGTTAGTGTATAGTAAATAGTTGTATATAATTATTTAACCAAAAGGTGCATTATGTCGGACGTGTTAATCTTAAATCAAAGCTATCAACCAATTTCCATACTTCCTCTATCTGTAATCAGCTGGAAGCATGCCATTCGTTTGCAGTGTTTAGACAAGCTGCAAGTATTGGAAACGTATGACAATTGGTTTATCCGTTCTGAACATTTGTCTCTAGCTGTACCTGCAGTTGCAGTTTCTACAGAGCAATTCAGATATAAGAAGGCTGTCAAGTTTTCACGATACAATTTGTTCTTGCGGGACTTATTCCAATGTGCATATTGTGATGAAGTGTTTGATTTTGATGATCTTACAATCGACCACGTTATCCCGCGTAAGCTAGGAGGTAAGACTACGTTTGAAAACTGTGTAACTTCTTGCTATCACTGCAATTCAAAGAAGGGTCACAAGCTTATCAAGCCGAAGCGCCCTCCTTTCAAGCCTGATTACTACCACCTTGTTCAAAATTGGAAGCAGGAAGTTCCAATTAAGATCAAACACTCTTCTTGGTATCAATATTTGGGAATTGAGCCATTATATAATGAAAATAAGAAACCGATGGCGAATGTTTCTCAGCAAGGTAAGACATTCAAGATGAAATAACAAAACGGGACTTTAAGTCCCGTTTTTCTTTTCTAACATATCCATTATTGAATAGAATATTTTGTGCAACTCTGACGCTGTTTTAAATTTAAATGATTTGACTGCGCTATTAGGTAATATAATCCTAAATTCATACGAATTTGGATATTTCACATAAACAAATTTCATTTTCCCATGCTTACTTTTTAAGTTATAAACATCTTCTGTTTCGCTTCTAGCAAGTCTATCCACAGATTGAATCATCTCAATATCCGCATAATTCATAAGTTGCGGACCAGTCGCATCCTTTTTATCTTTATTGAACCAATCTCTAAAATCTTCATTAAGTTCGTGGGCTCTCATTCTTTTCCCTTTTGTGCATCTTGAATGGATTTAACGATGCTTGAAGGCGCATCACTATCAGCAGTAATCATATCCCAAGCCGGATCATCTGGTGGAAGAATAGCGTCTGGGACTCCAATTTCACCTATCCCCATAATATCTTTTGAGGTGATTCTATATTGCTTCATTATTTTTTGTAAATTTAAAAGTTTCTTCGCCATACTCACCACCAATCTCTAAGCTATATGGCAATAATTGTGGTAATTTTTTTGCTAATCTTCTGTATAGACTAACTCTTGAAGGTTCGCTCCGATCTGCTGTAAATTTAAAATGTTCTGGTTTTCGTGATGAAATTGTTTGCAATATAATTTTGGCTACAGTAGAAAGCACCACAAGAGATTCGTTTCCCATCTTACCTGTTATTTCTATACTATCGTCTGAAGTATCAGAAAATATAATAGACAGCGTATCATTTCCGATTTGTGTAAATTCAACATAAAATTCTATTCCATTAACATCAAATCTCGAATCACCATACGAATCTGTGGACCATTTAACTGTCTTATCAAATAGTTCAATAATGAATTCTTTTGCTTTCACTTACTACTCTTCCTTTTCACTCCAGCGAATGGTAGCATAGGACTAACTTTATGTGTATCTTCTGGTTCAAAACTTCCTCGCCCTGATACTTGGGCGCTATTTCTTCCTGTTGCTTTCAGTGCTGCATTAATTTTATTTTCATCTTCTTGAGAATAACTAATGGTAGCGGGATTGTCAGTTGCGTCAGTACCATCTGTTATCGGATGTTCATGATTTGGCGCACCAGCCATTGCAATAGAAAATCTATACATATCGTAGGACTGGCCCATACCAGGAAATGTTTTAGCTCCTGGTATGGCCTGATGATGATAATGATGCATATCAGCTTCTGTTAGCTTCCTGACAAACTCATGTGCTCTCATTTAATGCCTTTATACTCTGCCCAAAGTTTAGATTCAAATGCTGCATCACGTTTTGCAGTATCCATACGATTATCACCATCGTATTCTTTAGCATATTGACCCTTAGGTGCGTTCAAATCAGAGCCCTTGTTGAGCTGTGTGTCTAGATCATACACGTCTTTCTTGGGACGATTGCTATATTCATGAGTATCGCCGTATTCACCAGTAGGTTCGCTATCTGGATCTTCATACTTCTCATCAGCTTCACCAACCATTTCATATGCACCTTGATAACCACCTTCAGCTTGTGCGGGTGCTTCTCCGTTTGTGGGTTCCATATGTGCAGAAACTACTGCAACAGCTTGTGGCTGTGCAATACCAGACAAACATAAAAGCTTATCAAGTTCGTCACCATGTTGATCTGTGATAGTCAAAGACATTGATTTGCCATCTTCACATTTACTCATAGTCAATGTAGCACTCAAATCTTCATTAACTGATTCATCTTTCTTATTTGGTGGGATTTCTTTGGTGGGCTGTTTTTTCTTAAGATTATTTTTGATAATCCGACTAAAATACGGCTCTTCCTCGTCCCCCCATCTCTTGTGTGGTTGCTCGTCATATGCATAATTGCCAGTTGGCCCACCTAATCCAGATGGTGTGTCAGACCACCAATTATCACCTTCTGTTACTGATTCATCTTTCTTGAAATGATTACGTAGCTTATCGCCGATTCCTTTAAAATCAGGTGTTTCTCTTTCTTCTTCTACTTCACCATCCTTCAATGCATTTAGCTTATCCGCTAAACCGCCGAAGTGCTTACCTGGTTCTTTTCCAGTTGCAAGTGCTTTAATGTTGTCAGCTAGTCCCGAGAAATGGCCTTCACCATCACTTGACATTGCAACAACTTCAGTATCACCGTCATCACCACAATTTTCTCCGCTATCCTCACCACTACCTTCTTCACTTTTAGGTGCTTCGATATCGAAGTAGTCCATCATGCGAGAAAATACATCACCTTCGCTTTCTGCAACGTATGGTTTGTATTCTGCTTTTTGACTTTGCAATCCAGCAAGTTTCATCATTGAGCCTAAGCTATCAACAATCTTCTTGGTATCTTCTGTTTGCGTTAAATCAAAGCTTTCATTAATCTTTTTAGTTTTTTTAGTCATAGGTTTATCTTCCATTGCTTCAGCAAACATAGATTCGAATGCTTGACTTTGTTCATCGTTATTTACAGATTCATTCTTTTTACTTCTCTTCCAAGCTGTAGCATAAAGAACTTCAAGTCCTTTCTTCTTACCATACTCTTTTACAAACTTGCTCTTATTAGCTTTAATCCAAGATTCTTGACCTGGTGCTGATTTTTCAGCCAGCACAGATTCACCAACTTGCTTAGGATTCTTTCCTGCTTGCTTAGACGGCATTGAAGTATAAAATTCATCGATAACTGAATCTGGATCAGCCTGCATTGGACTGTCTTCCATTTCATTTTCATGACGATCACCGTCTAGAGGCCATGGACCTTGAAGCTTACCGCTCAAATCTTGAATGATTTCGTCTTGACCATTATCATTTTCTTCTTCTAATTCATGAGAACGAGGAATATAAGAATGTTTTCCAGGAGCAGAAACGGGGTTGTGTTGGCGAGACTTTGGGGCATCGATCATCTTTTGACGATTGTATTCATCCGCTGACCAATCTTCATCCATAACAGAGACTTGTTCTAAGTCTGGTCGTTCATACGATAAAACTTTTAATGCACCATTTAATGTTCGATTGTTATTGCTAACCAACTCATCACCATCATAGATACAAAAGAACCCATTTTCCTTACAAATCGTAACTTCACCATTATGATCGCGACCTTTCCACACAACATTGGACTCTTCATCAACTTCATGCCCAACATTAAGATTATCAATACCGTGAGTCAATGGGCTTGCTTCAGCAGAGAAATCTACGTCTTCGCCGATTTCGTGCATAGGTTCAGCATAGATGGGATATGGCTTTTCACCGTGAGTCTTGCCCACTAATCCCATCTTATATACTGCTGGATCGTGTGCTTTAATCATTTTGATTGCGTCACTTGCTGCATCTTCTGATTCAAAGTCTCGGGCTTCGCCCTTATCCGCAGTCCAGTAATAGTTTCCATTTGCATGAAACTCTTTGAAATACATTTTGTGGCCGTCTTTATGCATACAAATCACCACTGGATCTGTTCCTACATCTTCGTCCCACATGCTTTCATTTGTTTGTTGTTTTTTCATAGTATGATTTTCCCTGACAGATTCTTCTAAATTCATTTTACTTGCAAGATTTTGAAAAATCTGTTTTAATTCATTTGCATTTCTGAATCCTTTAGTGATAAAAGAACCATATTTCAAGCCTGCCGGATTGCCTGGTGTTCTTTCATTCGATTTATAGTATGGTTGAATACCGATAACATATTCAGTTGGGTGTTTAAAATATACAACATCAACTCCACCTGTATGTGAATCGTTGCGATGAGTTGCATTTAAATTAAATGTCGGCTTGTCCATATCAAGCCCGTGATCCTTAAATCTATTCGTTGCTGAAGAATCAATACTTTTGATCAAATCGATATCTGCATCGTCAAGAGGTAACATTTCAGTTTTATCTTTTTTCTTAAATATGTCAAAAATGCCTTCATTCACAGATTCGTCCATATGATGTTCGTAACGCATACGATTCATCAATTCTCTAGCTTGTGAGAATTCTTGTCTAGCTTGCAGTTTATTATATTCTGACCAACGTGGATCATTTTCAAAATTTGATTTATCTTTAGCAGCATGATCGCTTTCAGTACGAGGTTTCATACCTGAGCCGTAATCCATCGCTTGTCTAGGGAAATCGTTTTGCTCACCTAACTCAGACTCAAATTTGATTTGATTTGAATCTTCTTTGTCCCTCTTAGCCCATTCTTCTTCTCGGCCAGCTTTTGATTTTTTATAACCTTGTTCAAAATTATCCAATGCACGTTCAGCTTTAGCTAAATCTTTAGTGAGAAGCATGACTTTACCATCGTGCTCTCCGCCATTGATAACAACTTCATATGCATTGGCACCTTTAGTTCTAATGCGATAACGTGATTCAGAAATAGAATCAATACTCTCTAATAATTTTTTGATATCACCTGACATTATTTCTTCCTATTCTTAAATGGATTAGGAATCTCATTTTGATGTGTTCCTATAGGACTTGTGTCTCCCATTGGCAGATCATTAGTTGTCTGTGTACGATTCTTGTTGGGAATGTCACTAGCATCAAATTCATATTCACGAGTTGGAATATTTTTCTTAATACCATCAACACGCTTTTCACCCACCAAATCTTGCGCGTCACCTTCAGCTTGTTCTAGATTAGGATCCGTAAGTGCAGGAGTTTTTCTGCGAGCAATTTCAGAATAATCAATATTTGCATCAACTTGGTGTTTGTTAAGAACCATCATATGATCAAACGGGACACCCATCTTCTGATTCAGAAGATTTCTGATTGTAGAATCGTTTGCTGGATAATTGATAGCGATATCAACTGAATATACATCAACTGAACCCATCTTAGGGAAATCAGGATGCACTAGTTGAATAGGCTCGTGCTTAGGACCATCGACACTGACAACATCATATGTTTTCAACGCATCTTCTAGCTTAGTTTTAAAAGAATCATCAACTTTGCAATCTGCAAACTTGATTCGAAAATGATATGTTTTCTTTGTCTCTATAATGTATTGATGAAGGGACTTGATCATTCTGGAATAACCTCAAATATATCTTATATTTAGTTCAAAGTATTATTTCTTTTTGTCTTTAGCTTGGTCTAAAAGTTCTTTCAAAAGAGCATTTCTATCCATAACTATACCTTTAGATGTAGATTCTTCTTCATCTGGCCCTTGTTTTGATACTAATGCGCGCTCTTTTTGATCAAGCGCAGCTTTTCTAAGTTGTAGTTCAACCATTCTAAGCTTCTTATCAATTTTAGCTGTCTTAGCATTGATCGAATTCGTCATCATTGATGATGCAACTTCTAACAGCTTACCACCAAATCTCGGATCAACTGATAATCCCATATCAAGCAAATCGTTGAATGCTTGTTTAGACAATTGAGCAAGTTCATCCATTTCTTCATCACTTGCTTCTAAGTCTCTTACTGATGGCAATGCGATATCGATTTTATCAATATTCTTATCAATTTCTCGTAGTTGAGTCAAATCAACTTTTTTTATTTCTTTCGTTGTTTCAACTTCATCACCCGCTTCTTCAGAAGATGACAAGTTAAATAAATCTTCTAATTTTTTACTCATTAAAACATATCCTTTTCAGTAATCACACGAAAGGTAATACCTTGTGCTTTGCACCATGCTTTAGCAGCGATCCATTTTGCAGTGTTTATTGCTACTGACGCTTTGTTTCTCATACTCTTTCCTGCTGCTTCCATTGTTGCTTGTGCTGAGGGCTTAATCTCTATTAATTCTGCATGTTTCTGACCATTCTTATCGACATACATAACTAAGAAATCCGGAACATAACTTGTATTCTTTCCTGTCAATGGATTCTTATAAGGAATTCTAACAGATTCGCTTGCCCAAGTCAGAACTGCGGGATTGGTATCACAGAATTGCATGAATCTCCATTCCCAACTACTTCTATATATAATTTTTCCTTTGCCACCGTATTTCTCGGGATTCTTAGGAATAAATTGACCTTTTGCCCATTTGTTTGCCATTATGGTAAAATCGTCCTAGAGATGTAAGAGTTAACTGTTTGATTAGCATTCACTCCTAACAAACTTGTTCCGTAACGGGTATTATTAAAAAACATTGCTAAGTATATATCAACATTGGGTTGTGACAATTTCTTAAAATAGTCAAGCTGAGTTACAGGAAGAACATTTTGAGTAATACAAGCCTGTAAAAATGCAGATGCTAGGCTCTGTGCAGCTTCTACATTATTTGTTCTTTCTTCAAAGAAACTCAATACTGCATCATATTCCCCATCACTAACAGTAGGTTGAGTTCCTGGAGAATTTAAATTGTCAAAGAAGGCTTGTGTGTTGTTTTGTTGAACTGGTATATTTGTTGGATTTGGCATAATTAAAATAAGCTACTATCAGTTGAGTTATCAGCAGCATCATTCATAGTAAAGTTATAAGTTCCCACCGTGGACCCGATACCTGATCCATTTGAAGAAACTGCTGTATTTACATAGGAGGCAGGTCCAGAAAGAGCACTTAAACTACTATCTCCTGCTGAAACAATACTTGCAGAGTTGATATTTGCAGCAGCTTGTGCAGTTGCTGACGCTGAAAAGTTTGCAGTTGGAAATAAGTAATTAGAAATAGAACTTAAACCAGACAATCCAGAAGAAATAGCAGCGCCTGTCAGGGAATTTATTGCGCCGCCCGCGATCCCTGACAATTTATTTGTCAATGCATTAGATGCACCGTTAGTCATTGTATTAATTCCAGACAATACTGATGACGCACTTGTTAGTTGTGAATTCAAATCCGTGATAACATCTGAACGATTACCTGCAGGATCCCATGGACTTGGTCTATCATCATAGTGAATAATATCAAAACCACTTACTGTATCTGAAGATGTTTGCCCTGTTCGATAATGAATTGCTTCATAGCCGATTCTTAGTGTATTTTGCAACGTCCCATTTTCTGCATATGAATGTTCACCATGTTCCCATGCTTCAATAACAGGATTAATTAAATAATACTCAGTAAATTTCCCTGCGTATAGACTATACAAACTTATAGAAGTCAAGAATGGTTGTGTAGAATTATTTGCAGGTGAATAACCCCAAGTCTGAGAAGGCATCACACCATACTTATATGGTGTTTGATATAATGCAGGACTATAATCACTATCTCTGTAATAGAAGCTGTAATATCTATACCAAAAATCTCTAACTCTATCTGCACTATCATCATGCATTCTAATTACTATGGGTTCATATTTTACTTTACTTTGTATAATATTCCATCGATTGTATGAATTTAATGTCTTAGTATCAATTGTAAATTTAGGTAGGTCAGCACTCTTTACCATCAAGCCTATTTCAGTTTGCTTATCATTTCCGATTGCATACGCAGATTGATTGATATTAAAATATACATGAAATAGAAACGTTTGCTTCGGTATTAATGCGTAGTCATTAGAAACAAATGTATCACTTGCATGTGCATAATCTTTTAATATAATGTTATTGATACTAGCCATTGTGGGATATCCTATCTAGTATTTATAGCCGTAAAAAAGCGCTCCGAAGAGCGCTTTGTGTATAGCATAAAACAAATTAGCCAGTAATAACTGAACCAGTTGTGCGACCAACATTGACACCGATACCTTCGCCAGCACCTTGAAGTGCATTATCGAAACGAAGTTGTAACTGGATTGTAGCAGGAGCTGCTGTTTCGTAGTTCAAATCACCATAATTCAATGATGCGATCAAACAACCATCTAGTTCCCATGATTCAAGAACTGTTGGCTTAAATGATCCATTACCACCGTCTAGCATTTCTAGCAAAGTAACAAACTTGTAATCAACACCTGAAGCTGCTGAAGACTGTTCTAAGAAGTCAAACTGACGTTGAACTTGCTGACCAACTAGCAATGAAACATTACCCTGAACATCGTCACGCAAATTAACTGTAACCATTTCCCATTCTGGCTTACCAACCAAATATACTCTTGAGTTATAAACTGGGATTTCGAAAGGATTGAAGTTATTCGCTGGACGTGTAAAGTCAATGACTTGTTTAGTCAATTCTGTTGTATCTGAATTAATACCAAAGTTTTGAAAAGTAACACGGAAACGATACTTCAGTTTTGGCATTAGCAAACCTTGCGTAGTGGAGCTTTGATCAGACGCCAAAGGTACTGTAAAATTAGTTAATGATGCTGAGGCCATAAATTTCTCCTTAACGGGCTCTATTCAAATATTTATCCAAACCTATAGGAAATCATAATAGCATGCTATATCCACCAAGTCGGGCGTTTAGTTTTTAACAATTCTATTGTCTGTGTGTCATTCTTCGGAATTAACACAAATTGATTGTAATATCCTGAAAATACCATTTTCTTGACTATATCAAAATTTGATGTATCGATTGGGCCCAAT
>Ga0210388_10000620_pt1 | contig 28445 bp, 24 predicted proteins | sample IncBWC19OmetaG_FD_155485 | JGI IMG/M metagenome (GOLD analysis project Ga0210388, IMG submission 155485) | Forest soil microbial communities from Barre Woods Harvard Forest LTER site, Petersham, Massachusetts, United States - Inc-BW-C-19-O ...
TTTCGCCATCCGCTCGATCCTCAGCGCGGTGCTGGTGGCTGTGGTGTTCTCGACGGCCACGATGATGATGCAGACGGTCCGCGAGCGCACGCCGGAGCTCGCTGTCCTGAAGACGCTCGGATTCGGCAACCGGACGGTGTTTTTCCTCGTCGCGGCCGAGTCGTTGCTCGTGTGCATCGCCGCCTCGTTGGCGGGTCTCGCGCTGGCTTGGATTGCATTTCCCCTTGCCGCGAAGTACATGCCCGGACTTTCGATGCCGATGGTGGTCGTGGCCTTCGGAATTCTCGGTGCTGTGCTCGTGGCCTTCATCAGCGTGAGCCTGCCGGGCCTGCGCGCGGCAAGGTTGAACATCGTCGACGCCCTGGCGGGACGGTAGGCAAACATGGATTTCCTCAAACAGCTGGGAATTCTCCTGCGCATGAACCTGCTCGGCGCGCCGCAGCGCCTGGGATTGGTGTGCACCACCGTTATCGGCGTGACGTGCGCGGCAGGCGTGCTGATATCCATGCTGGCCATGGGCGTCGGCGCTCGGCGGGCAGCGATGGGGAATGTACGCCCTGACAGAGCGAGCGTGCTGAGCGTCGACGCGGTGGGGCCTGGTCAAAGTGACATACCGAAGGACGTCGCGGCGCTTATCGGTGATCTTCCCGGGATACGTCGCAACGAGAGCGGGCAGCCGATCGCGGTGCCGCAGACTCTGGTGTTCGTCGAGGCCAGAAGGAGGGACTCTGGCAACTCGGTCGGCTTTCCCATGACCGGCGCGGGCGCGCGGCTAACCGACTACGCACCCGAGTTGCGCCTGACCGCGGGCCGCATGTTTCGACCTGGGTTGCTCGAGCTCATCGCGAGCAACTACTGCGCGCATCAGTACCAGCATTTCAGGGTCGGAGACAAGCGGCTCATACAAGGCGTCGAGTGGCTCGTCGTAGGGAACTTCGACGTCGGCCGCAGCAACGGCAGCTGCGTCGTATACGCCGATGCGAACACGGTTCTGTCTGCGTTCAGGCGCAGCAGCTACAACGAAGTCAACGTCATGCTGCGATCCCCCGCAGCATTTGACGAGCTGGTCAACGCGATCAAGGGCAATCCACTGCTGCATGTCAAAATCGAGCACGAAGCGGAACTGGCCGAGGCCGGCGTGCAGCAAGTCAACGGAATACTGAATTTCGTCAGCTACTTCGTGGGCGCCATACTGGCCGTGGCAGCCACGATCGGTGCTGCCAATTCCCTGTCCGCGATCGTGGACAGCCGGCGGCGGGAGCTCGCCACGCTGCGCGCCATTGGGTTTGAGAGCCTGCCGGTCGCCGCAGCAATGTTGTCGGAGGCCATGCTGCTGGCACTGCCCGGTGCCTTGATCGGTGCGGGACTTGCGTGGTTATTCTTTAATGGCCGAACGGCCAGTATCTTTGAATTCCAATTTCACCTGGCGGTCACTCCGTCTCTGGCTTTACTGGGGATCGGTTGGGCCCTCTGTATGGGGCTGATTGGCGGGCTGATGCCAGCCGTTCGAGCGGCGCGTGTGCCCGTAACCGTCGCGCTGCGTGCGACGTGACTGCTCGCCGTTCGACCAGTATCGAAACGGACGCGCGTCTGCTGACGAACGCGCGATGACCGCTTAATAGAAGTCCAATTGACCGCTTGGCCGGCAGCTTTTGGCCCGAAATGCGTCATTCATTTCAAGAGAATAACCTCTGAGCAATCTGATTTCGGATGAACATCGAACCGAGTGGCCAACTGCGCCAGGGTCTCTCCGCCTTTGATCGCGGTCAGTGCCACCTTGGCCTTAAATGCCGCAGAATGATTGCGGCGGGATCGTTTCGTGATGACCCTTCACCCTTTCAAGCGATACCCTCGCTTGTGGTGGACGGAGTGCCCACCTATCCGGTTGTCTCAAGAAGCGGAGCCAGCTCTACTCTTCTAGCATTCCTCGTCCGAAAAGTGTTTTCTTCATCCTGGCCCGCATGCAGCACGGGTGCGATGCATGCACGCTCGTGCTTGTGTGGCACCTGCAGGGGCACACCCCGAACTTCACAAGTTGGAAGCGCAACAACGTCCCATCGTTCTTGGCATGCTGGCGCAGGCGCTCCAAAGCAAGCTCCTCTAGCTTGTCAGCCTGTTGAGCAAGGTGATAGATACTCATTTTGCAACTGCCTTTTGAGGCATAAATTTGGTTACAGACATGCACCGATGGTAGTTGCCACTTTTTGGATCTTCTGCGAATTCCATCAATGATTCATGCACAGTTGCAATCATTGGGTCTCATTTTGGCGCGCTGTTTACTCAAATCCTCGATCGAGACATGTAGGGAAACGGCCGGCGGCGCGACAGGACTGTGAAATAGGCGCTAACGCACACGGCGCAAGCTAAGTGAACGTTCGACCGTCCGTTAAGGGTTCGCTTGCCGCGGGCCGTATCCAGATCGCGTTTGAGTTGTTCCGACCAGCCTTTGAGTATGGTGCTTGCGGCAGCTCGGTTGGACGCCGAGGTGGCCCAATGCAGCGACCCAAATTGACCGCCGCCTTACTGATGACAGTTTCCTTTGCCCGGACTGGGCGCGACGACTCTGTCGTGATAGCCGAAAACCTCCCGCAATGTGTTTTTCGAATCGACGCCCAGCAATACAAACGCCTGGCGCGAGCTCGGAAATACATTTATTCGCACGGCTGTACAGGAGCGAAAAGCTCTTATTAAAGTTTAAGCGGAATTTGGTCGTCGCGTTCGCGCGGCGTTCTGCGACCCCAGAGACACTCGTTGGAATCCTTGCACCCCGCAACCGCGGGTTTTAGGCCGCGACAATATCCGTCCGCGATGGCGCATTGGTGCGTGGATTGAGCATTCGATGTCGGCGATCTGATGCGGTAGAGGGGCCGATACCCGGCCATGGCGCTTCTCTCGTTAGCGTGCAATTGCTTGAGATAATTCCAACTGATTCGATGGCAGTGCTTACTCGTGAGGCAAGCCAAACAAGCTCGGGAAGCGAACGAACACCCATCTTCGTCATGACTCGCAACCGATGCACTTTTATTGTCTTCTCGCTAACTCCAAGGTCCCAAGCGATTTGCTTATTAAGTTGGCCGCGAATCAAATGTCTCATCACCTGTCGCTCGCGGTGCGTGAGACGCCCAAGTCGCGCTTCGATTGAGTCGTTAATTTCTCTTTCGAGACGCTGCGCCCGGTCGCGTCGAATTGCTTTCTCGACCGCGGCAAACAGCCGTGCATCGTCAATCGGCCTCTCGAGAAAATCATTTGCTCCTGCTTTCATGGCCTGCACGGCCGTCGCGATGTCGCCGCAAGCGGTCAGGAACACAATTGGCGGAGCATACGGTGTACGCGCCAGAGCACTTTGAAACTCAAGCCCATTGAGACCTGGCATCCAAACATCTGCCAGCAGGCATCCCGGGGCATTGATATCCCGTTCAGCGAGAAAATGCTCCGCTGATTCGAATTCACGTACCTGATACCCTGCGGCTGCAAAAAGGAGCGCTACCCCGCCACGGACCTCTAGGGCATCATTCACGACAAACACCGTTGGGGCGCCATTCATGAATCTCAATCCTCCGTCCGGATGCCGCGCGCGTCGGCAACGCGTTTGCAGAAGGCCTGTTCGCCGTGAAAAGCTACTCGGCAAAACGGTGGCGGATGTGGCGAAGTCAGATCATTCGTGTCGAGCAGTTCCATCGTTCATAAGCTCCCTTTGTTGCCAAGACATTGTGGAACGCCACCCGTGCATGGTTTTCCACTAATCCTTCACAATGTCGCCCGCCAGGTGACTATCTACTTGCCAGGGATGATCCATCCGCACCGTTACGGTATAGGGAAAGTAGGCCGGGCACACCTTCCCTTTCGGGAAGAACTTGGAATCACCGGACGGTGTCTGTGACCACATCATCAAAAAATCAGCTTCAGCGCGCGCTCCAGTAGCTCCTGAAGCGAAAACATGGTCAGCGTCAACGGTAATATTGGCAATAGCGAGATCGCCGCCAACTGCATCGCATCGCGGATCGTGAACGGCACCGAGCGCATCTCTTGCACCACCTGAAACCCATTACCCATATCAGCCAGCGACTGAATGTCGGCGCTGCCGAGCAATGGCTCGTCAGCGGATGCTGTGCTGCGAAGCCACTTTTGATCAAATTCGCGCGCGTAGTTCTGCGCTAGCACGCCATACTCGAGCACGCCCGTGCGCGCGGTATTTTCGAGTTTGCGAGCGAATACCAGGAGCGGTGCAAGCACTATGCACACGGCGACCACGACGAGCGCCAGGATGTCGGCTAGAAAATCGGGTAGTCTGCCGGCTGTGAAGAAAATCCGGTCTGCGATCACTCCGGCGAGCAGGACCCCCTGGGCCAGCAACAGCGGCACGAACGCGGGCCGCACAAGATTTAGGAAGCCAAGCCCGCCGCACCGGTCCGGATGAGTGGGCAGTAGTCGCAAATCGATGTTGGAGACTTGCCATAGGAAGCGTGTCCAGATGAACATCCTGAAGTACCAGCGCAGGAGCAGAAACTGCAAGACCGGCAAGCTCACGAATCCCAACCACCAGCCTGCCAGCGACGGGTGCAGTCGTCCGGCCACCATCACGCCGAACCAGCTCACGACGTCAAGGGCGACGTAGTTGCGCCAAAAGTACGGCACACCCACCCCGTACACGAACACGATCAACAGCAACTCGGCGGCTTTTGAATTGCGCAGGCGCATCGCCGACTCCACGGCTGAATCGAACCGCGAACGCGCAGTGTCCGGAATCAGGCCCAGTTCCAGAAACTGTCGCACCACCTGGCGTATGCGCCGGTGCGCCGCCAGTTCCGCGAAGATCAATAGCGGCAGTGCGAGCAGCAATCGCAGGTGTTGTTCTACGTCGCGGAGAAATGGCAGCGCGAGGCTTGCGTTCCAGGCGTGGCCCTCCACCGCCGACAATATCAGCAGAGGCATCCAGGTCAGCAGCACCATCGCGATGATACGACGACGCAGCAGTTCCAAGTGACCTCCGCTGAGTCGCGTGCCCAGCCAGAGTTGGAACAACGGTCCGCCGAGGACCAGCGAAAAATCCTCGGCCTTACGATTATCGGGATCGGCAATCATCACCCTGGAAGTAGTCATTGTGTGAAATTCCCGCTACATGAAAAAACATCGGCAACTCGCTGTCACCGGAAAATCCCCCGACTCAAGATCGTGCCCTCCGCGATTGGCCTGCCGAAACTGACCCACACCGTGCGAGAGTTGTCTGTGGTCGTTGCGAATCCCAGCGTCAAAGGGCCTACGGGCGTGCGGCCGGTGACAAAAATCGACAGCGACCCGATTTGCCCAGAATCGGTACCGTCGATGGTTTCATAGGCCTTAAGGTCCTGCAGGCGCAGACCCGCATACAGTGCCTGACCGCGTAATGCGAAGAGATCCTTGATTTGCCACAAATAGCTGGCGCTCACGGTCCAATAAGCGGCGGCACGCAGTGCATCGAGCTCCTCACCGGCAAGACTCACCGGGCCGCCCAATGTGAACAGGCGATCGGCTGGAAGATTGCCGCCTAAATTGCTGCCGCCGGCCGCGCCGATTCGCAAGACGTCATTACGAAGCGGTATCGCAAACCCGACGCCCATTTCGGCTCGCTGCCAATCGCGCTGCGCACCCAACGCGACATTACTTTTATAGTACTCGAGCGCCGCAACCACGCCTCGCGTGGCACTAAATGGCGTGTCCCGTGTGTCGTAAATGGCAGATACGGCGATGCCTGCATCGCGAATATCCACCTGCGGTAACAAGGGCGACCCCGTCTCTATTTCTACGCGGCGATCGGTTGCCAAGTAACCCACGCGCAGCTGCGCCGAATTGCCAAGATTCACGCCGAGATCGAGCCGCCCACCCAGGTCGCTGAATTTGTAGCGGGCAATGTCATTGCCATCGTAGAAGACATTCTCCCAGTTTTGATTCCAAAACACTTTGGGCTCAACAAAAAAGCGCTGTGCGATGTCAAGCGGCTGATAGAAGCTCGTAGACAAGATCTGGTTGGTGCCGACCTGGATTTCGTTGCGCCACTCCGCCCCGAGGCTGTTGATCCAGGTGCGATTGTGCTGAAAATACAGCGTGAAACCCCGATCATCGCCCGAGGTTGACGCGTACATCCCGATATCGACCTTGATGTAATCAGGCGCCCAGCTCTTTTCATACGGCAGCCACTGAAGCGTCGCATGATCAGCATCTCCTTTCAGCTCGTAGCTGACAGAATCAATATCTTCCACCGCCGCCATGCGCTCTGCGCTTTGGCTCAAGGTTTCCGTGGTGACCTTGTCACCGGGCTTGATGCCGGAGATCTGGTCTAAGTACTGCGGATTGACTCGTTGCAGTTTCGCAAATTCAATCGTGTCAACCGTAGAGTCAATACCTTGGTCGGAAGTCACCTTGCTGCGCCATGCCAGATATTCCGCGGATGTCACCGCATAGCGCGCGAGTTCTGGCGCTGCGCGGCGTGCCGCTGCGACCCCAAGGGCAACCGTCTCGGGCGCGCGCTCGAAATCTCCCGTGCCGATATCGCCCATCGGCACGTCGATCCGCACGTCCCGGGCGGTCAGGGACTTTAGCTGCAGCTGCTCGTTCGCCTCGATCATCAGCTCCATCGTTCGACCGAGCAGCTGTCCCGGCCCTTTAAGCTTATCTGGATTGGCGGGCGGCGAAACCAGACTCACGACGATGACCACGTCCGCGCACAACGTACGCGCCACATCGACCGGGAGGTTTCGCACCAGACCCCCATCGGCGAGAATTTGCTTATCTCTGTCAACTGGCGCGAATACGCCGGGCAGCGCCATGCTCGCTCGCATCGCGATCGACAGGTCGCCGTGATCGAGCACCACCATCTGTCCGCTGACCATATCCGTGGCGACTGCTCGGAAGGGGATGGGCAGGCGGTCGAAGTCGCTTTGTGCGCGCGCCTTTCCGACAAACCCTCGCAACAGATCATCGATGCCACTGGTATCCACCAGCCCTGGGGCGATAACTATGTGCGAGTCCTTGATACCGAGTTGCAGATTGTTGCTGTAGATCACCCCCTGGCGCTTCTGTTCGATGGGCTCAAGGCCACGCGTGCCCACGCCGCCCACCACGCGCTTCCAATTGATCCCGTCAAGAAATGCCTGCATTTTCTCGGCCGGAATGCCCGAAGCATAGCCACCTCCAACCAACGCACCCATGCTGGTACCGGCGATACAGTCGATCGGTACGTGCATCTCCTCGAGTACCTTGAGAACGCCGACATGGGCGCCACCCTTGGCGCCACCGCCGGCGAGCACCAGGCCGACACGCGGACGTGGCGGGTTGGTTGATGCTGCCGGCGCGTCAACGCCGTTAATTGGCTCTGCGGCGATGCAAGATCCGGCGAATAGCACGCACAGTGCGCCCAAGTTCCCAACGAGCCGCGGTGATCGATTGAGCATTGTCAATTCCCGAAAGGCTGCTCGGACCGCCGGCAAACATGGGCTGCGTTCTTAGGAGCGCTACTTCTCCAGTTTGGTGATCTTCGAGCCTTGAAGGCCGAGGCCCGCCATTAAGCCTTTTTGGTCAAAAATGAACGCGTAGACATCGTCCTTCAGGGTGAGAGTCGTGAGTGATTTCGCCTTGCCAGCGTCGACGATGACGATGGTGGGACCAACGCCGAGCTCCCACCCGTCGCTCTTGTCCAGGTAGCCAAGCGCCTTGTCGCTCATCAAAAACAGCGCATAGCCGAATGCTTGCACGCCGGCCTGGAGGCCATAGGAGGCAGCCACTGAATTGTAGTGGGCGACGAGCTTGCCATTCTCGAGTAATACGCCCTCACCGTATTGCCCGCCCACGATGAAGCCAGCCTTCACGATGTTGGGAAATACCAGGACCGCCTTGGCTTTCTCGCCGATCATCTTTGCGGCGGGTGTTGAATCATAGAGTTTTTGCAAGGCGGCGTTGGCGTCATCTTCGAATGCGTTTCCCGCGAAGGCGGGGCCAATCGACAGCGCCACCATGGCAAGGGCCACGGCGGCTGCGGCTTTCATAGATTTCATTTTTTCACTCCTGGAATATTCATGGATTGGACAATTGCATGATCTCGTCGGCAAATCGATTTTGGCGCAGCAAACCGGCCATCGTGTTCATCGCCGGGTTGATGTGATTGAAAAAGCGCTTGTAGCCGGCGCACAGATAGTTGAGGCCGGGTTCGCCATCCGGCGCCAAGATAAAACGGTTGCGCGGACACTCGCCGTAGCAGGCGAACAACACCGAGCACTCCCGGCAATATTTCGGCAGACTGTCGAGCTTGTGCTGCCCAAAGGCGCGCTGCCTGGGTGAAGCGACCAACGCATCAATCGGCGTCTCGCGTATATTGCCCAGCCGGTACTCGGGCTCGACATAGTGGTCGCAGGAGTACAAATCGCCGTTGTGCTCAAGCGCGACGGCGTCGCCGCAGGTGGGGGAAAAAATGCACAGATTGTGCTGCCCAACCCAACTTCCCAGCGCCACATCGAAGGTCTGTACAAACACCTTTCCCACATCGCGTCGCACCCACTCATCGAAGATCGCGATGAGAAACCGGCCGAACTGTTCCGCGCCCACCGACCGGGCGGTGACCTGGGCGCCGTGCTGGATATACAGTGGGCGATCTCCGCCCGGCCGCTTGCCCCAACCTAAGTTGGCAAGTGGAATCAACGCCTCTGTTGTCCGTTCCACAATGGGAATGAACTGCAGGTAGTTAGCGTGCAGCTCGTCGCGAAAGAACCGATACACCTCAAGCGGAAAATCAGCGTTGGCGGCGTGAATGGTACACAGAATGTTGACGTCTACGTTGTACCGGCGTAGCGCATCGTACGCGCGCATGACATCATCGAAACTTCCGCGGCCGCGCTTATCGACGCGATAGGCATCGTGCATTGGCTTTGGCCCGTCGACGCTCAGTCCAACAAGAAAGCGGTGCTCGCTAAAAAACGCACACCATTCATCGGTCAACAATGTCCCGTTGGTTTGAATGGTGTGCAAAACGCTCTGGCCTGGCTTGCGGTACTTCTCGACATACACGATGGCGCGCCGAAAAAAATCGATCCCCATGAGCGTCGGCTCGCCGCCTTGCCAAGCGATGTTTAGCTCACCCAGCGGTTGCGACTCCAAGAGTTGCTGAATGTAGGTCTTCTGCAACTCATCCGACATGCGGAATCGGTCACCGGGATAGAGCATCTCCTTTGACAAAAAGAAGCAATACTTGCAATCCAGGTTGCAAATAGCACCCGTGGGCTTTGCCAAGACGTGAAGCCCTGAAGAAAGCGGATTCATGCGACGTGCCCCACCTGCGCTGCGCCCAACTATTGCCGCGCCATGGCGATGCGCACGGCCTCCTCCGGCGATATCAAGTGATCATGGCTCTTCGCATCCTCACCGAGCGACAGTAGAACGCCCTTGACGCGCCCATTGAATTCATTGCCGCGCGACCCGTAGTCGGGCGAAACCGGAGATCCGGTGTCCACCCCCACATCACAGCCATCATCCGCTGAGAAAACCATGGCCGCGGTGGCCGCCACTTTGCCCTCGCCGACTTTTTTCCCGTCCACGTACAAAATTGCCGTGCCGCCTTTGCCCAGGCCCCCGCCGTCGTACGCAAACTCCATGCGCACCTGATGGTCACCGGGCGTCAGCGCGCTCGCCGATTCGGCATAGAACTGCTGGATGCCCAGCAAGTTGTAGCAATATTTGAGCTTGCCGCCTTTGGCATAGAGAGCCCAGCCACCGATGTTGCCGCCTTGAGCGATGATGACCCCCTCGGCTCCGCCACTGGGCACCGTGATCTCAGCGGTCACCGCATGCGACTTGTTCTTGATGTTGACGACGGAGTTCTCTGAAAGACGCCCCATGCTGCCGAATAGAATTTGCGAGTTGCCCTTGATCAGCATGGGCCGGCCGGCCATATCTGCGTTGAACCGCTTAGTGACATCGTCATCGATGGGTAGGACGTTGTAGCGCGTCGCCTCAATCAGCCACAGACGCTGAAGTTGATGGAGTTTGTCCGGCATCTCCTTGGCCAGGTTATTGGCCTGAGTCCAGTCTTTATTGGTGTCATAGAGTTCCCAAACGTCGTCGTCGAAGGCCGGAACCTTTTCGCCTATGAGCAGCCACGGAGTTTTATGCCGTGTTACCGCGGTCCAGCCCTTGTGGTAGATGCCGCGGTTGCCAAACATCTCGAAGTACTGCGTCTCATGCCGCTCATCCGCCTTCGCGTCATTCAACGAGTACGCCATGCTGACGCCTTCGATCGGATGCTGCTGAACGCCGTTGACCGCCAGCGGCTGGGGCAGGCCGGCCAGTTCAAGAATGGTCGGCGCGACGTCGATCACATGATGGAATTGGCTGCGGACTTCGCCCTTGCCCTTGATGCCCTTGGGCCAGTGCACAATGGTGCCGTTGCGCGTGCCGCCCCAATGCGAGGCGACCTGCTTGGTCCATTGGTACGGGGTATTCATGGCGTGCGCCCAGCCCACCGCATAGTGGTTGTAGGATTCCGGACCGCCGAGTTTGTCGAGGCGCGCCATGAGGAACTCGGGAGTCTCGAGCGCAGCCGCGCCGTTGAAATTGATCATCTCATTGTAGGTGCCATGCAGCGTGCCTTCGGCGGATGCACCGTTGTCGCCAATGATGTAATAGACGAGCGTGTCATCCAGCAAGTTGAGGTTCTGCAGAGAATCCAGCAGCCGGCCGACATGGTGATCGGCATATTCTAAGAATCCCGCGTAGACCTCCATCTGCCTGATCAGCACCGGCTTGAGCGCCGCGGGCATTTCCTCCCACGACGGGATTTCTTTGTGCCTTGCTGTGAGTTGGCAATCTTCCGGGATGACCCCCAACTTTTTCTGGCGCGCAAAGGTTTCCTCGCGCAGCTTGTCCCAGCCTTGATTGAATTTTCCTTTGTACTTGTCCGCCCACTCTTTTGGCACATGGTGCGGAGCATGAGTAGCACCCGGCGCGAAGTAGATGAAGAAGGGCTTATCGGGAATGAGCGCCTTCTGCTGCCCAATCCAATTGATGGCCTTGTCCGTCATGTCCTCCATGAAGTGATAACCCTCTTCGGGAGTCTTTTTGACCTCGATCGGCGTAGTGCCTTCGTAAAGTGAGGGATACCATTGGTGCGCTTCGCCGCCGATGAAGCCGTAGAAATATTCGAATCCGCCTCCGCCGGTGGGCCACGCATCGAATGGCCCGGCGGGACTGGTCTCCCACACCGGGACTTCATGACACTTGCCGAACTGCGCCGTGGCGTAGCCATTGAGTTTGAGCGTGCGGGCGAGCGGCGCACAGGTGTTCGGTAGCACGGAGCTATAGCCGGGTGAGCCGCTGGCGATCTCGGTGATGCCGCCCATGCCCACCGTGTGGTGGTTGCGCCCTGTCAGCAGCGCCTGGCGCGTTGGCGAACACAACGCTGTGGTATGAAAGCGGTTGAATTTCAAACCTCCAGCCGCCAGAGCTTCCGCGTTTGGCGTATTGCATGGGCCGCCAAAGGCGCTGGAGGAGCCAAAGCCCGCGTCATCAATCAGAACGATCAGAACGTTCGGCGCACCCTTGGGCGGGCGCAACTGCGTAATTGGCGGATACTTTGTGTCCGGATCTTTTGCATCATAGGTAACAAGTCCGGTACGCGCTGCAGTCGGGATCGGTAAAACGTTTCGCTGAACGGTGTCTTCTGGCTTCATGGTTTCTCTCCAAGTGTCGGACAATCTTTAAACAATCTCGGCTGCGGCATGAACACGGACAATTGACCGTGAGTTTTCATAGCGCGTTATTGACTAGCGTCGTCTCCCTCGCGTTTGCGTCTGTCCTCGGCTGCTCGGGCGCTGTCTTTGGAAGCTTTGCGCCTTCTCGGTACCCATCTGTCTTGCTTGCGCATCACGATTGAGATCTTGAAATTGGCTCGGCTGACCCGCTGCGGGCCTTTGCTGACGCTGCGATATTGAATTCGTTTGATTTGCAATCGGTTGACTCGGCGACTTTGAATCCGCTGTGGAGGCTCTCGGTTGTCGGGCTGAGGCGGTGGAGTTCTGCGCTGGTTGGGCAGCTGTGTTTCGCGGAGTTGCTGAATCGACCGGATTCCAGCCGCCGTTCCCATACTGCTGCCAACCATTGCCGGTTTTCTTGTAGACGTTGCCGTCCTTACCCGCATAGACATCGCCCGCGCCGCTCTGTCCCACGAAGCCACGACCATTTTGTCCACTGCCAGCGACTACTCGGCCCCCTTCGGAAGTGCGCGCGCCCGCGATGCTGCCGCGCGAGTCGGTGTAATGTCCGGTCTGCGCCCACTTGTCGCCCTTCGTGACGACGGAAGTGCCCCATTGGCTATAGGCATTCGATCCTTGGCGCGTGGCGCCGTAGGCACCGGTGTAGGGGTTGTAGGCACGTGCCGCGCCCGCGCAGCCATAGACACCACAGGCCCCGACCGCGCGTCCATAGGTTCCACGCGATGGGTTGTACCAAGCCCCGCCCGCGACTCCACCGTACGGTCCATAGGCGCCGCGCGCGTAACCGTAGGCTCCGTTGTACGGGTTATAAAATGCGCCCACTCCATAGGTAATCGGATAAGGCCGGTAGATAGGGTACGGGTAGGGTCCGTAGTAAAAGTAAGGCGGGTAGTAGTAACCGGTTCCATAAGAGACCGTCGCGCCCACGGCCACACCAATGATGAACATACCCAGATATCCCGCAGTACTGCTGGCTTCGATCTCGCCGCTCGACGTCGTGGTCTGCGTTACATAGGTCACGTTGTAGACCGGCGAACTCGACGGAATGCTGTAAATCTCCGTCGGAACCGAGGGCGCCGTCTTCCAGGGGCCTTGGGGGGTAGTGGAGGCGAACCACACACCTTGGAAACACAGGTAGTAGATGTCACCGACCTTGATGACCTTATCCCCGGTGTTTGAGGCATAGGACAGGTTGGTCGATTCGATGGGTTTGAACTGCGGGGCGCCATCGTACGCTACGTGGACCTGAGCCTCCGCCTGCGCAGGATCGACAATCACGGTGGTCGGCACTTGCGCCAACAACACCGCATCATTGGCTTCCACGGTACCCGGCACCGAGGCGAGCACTCGGGCGCGTTCGGATTTGGGAGGAATCAGCGCAAAATCCGCGGGCAGATCCGCCGACGCGTAAACCCAGGGCCCATCCAAGGTCTTGGCGCGAAACCATCGGCCCGCGACCAGAAAATAGAATTGATTCTCTGCACCCTGCAGAAACACATCGCTGTCGGTGTTCGCGGCGTACTGCAATTGCGTCTTGGCAATAGCCGCCCATTTTGGCTGGCCTTTGAAGAGAATGATCTCGGCCGGCGCGCTGCTGTAGAACACTCGGGGCGCGGCGCCCGTGCCGCTCGCCGCGGGAACGGCTTTTTTGACATCCGCCCAGTTTGGCTGATCCGGCAGACTCGCCATCGCTGTGGGCAGCTTTGTCGTAGCTTTCCAGGGTCCCTCCAAGGCGCTCGAACTCAACCATTGCCGCTCGTTGAGCAGATAGAATTTGGATTCGGCTTTGTCGAAAAACAAGTTCCAGTTGGTGTTGACGACATACTCCAGTGAGCCCTTCTCGATAGGCGCGCGCACCGGTTCTCCATCCACCAGCAACAAAATTGCCTTATCGTAGGCGACGAAAATCCTTGGGGGATCATTCTTCACCGCGACGCCGGGCGTCGACGCCGGCTTCGACTCATCCAACTCGGCCAGTAATCGATCGAGATTGATGTTCAGGGTGCCGCTTGGCAGCAAAAAGTTCCGGACAAGGGTTTCCATTGCAACCGTCTTGGCCGTATCCAGGGACGGAAATCGGACCGAAGTGATTTCCAGCCCACTGACGACGACATTGCGTGTGTCGAGATTGGCATCGGTGCGCGCCCGAAACGAAACCACGCCCAGCGTAGGTTGGCCCCCAGTCGGCTTCACCGACACTGCCATGCGCGCGTCGAGTCGCCGGAAGTCCTTCCACTCATCGAGTTGCGGTTGGTAGTAGATCAACGTGCCGCTTGAATTGGCTTTTTCGCGTGGCCACCCCACATCCTGTACAAATCCGATGTCAGTCGCGCCGACCACGAGAATAAAAAACACCACCACTTTTTTGGCAAAGCTTGAAGGCTTTGCACAATTCAGGATTTCCGTATCTCTAAGTCGAGTGATCGTGAAATGGTGCATTGATCGATTCTCGTTAGGCACAGGCCTGCCCATTCGGGGCTGCCGTGGTCGGGTGCAGAATCGGATCGATTGCCATGCCGCCGTGGACGGCGAGACGTACGAGCTCCGCGACAGAGCGAACACGCAGTTTTGACATCACGCGTCCGCGGTGAATCTTCACTGTCCCTACGACGGTACAGAGGTCTGCCGCAATCTGTTTATTCAATCGGCCACGAATGACATGCGCCATGACCTCGCGCTCGCGGGGCGTCAGTCTCTTGAGCCGCTTCGCGAGGGCGTCGCTGATCTGGCGTTTCTGACGCTGCTCCGCGTCGCGCAGCAACGCCTGCTCAATCGCTGGGAATAGTCTCGCGCCGTCGATGGGCTTCGTCAGAAAATCAACCGCTCCCGCTTTCATAGCCTCCACACTGGCTTGGATGTCGTCCCTGCCGCTCAAGACAATTATTGGCCGCGCCCCCGGCGTACCATCGAGTGCGCGTTGCAACTCGATTCCGATGGAACCTGGCAGACTGGCGTCCAGCAGTAGACATCCCGGGGTATCCTTGTCCTGAGCGGCCAGGAAACGCGCCGCTGATTCGAATGCTTGCGCCCGATAACCCGCAGCGGCCACCAGCCGCATCAGGGCCATGCCGACTTCCCTGTCATGGTCGACGATGAACACGGTCCCTGCTCTGGTGTTCACCGCCTCCTCTCCCTGGCAAATGGAATTGCGGCGCAATGCTGTTGTCTCATCTGCCATAGGCTTTCCACCGCAGTCACTCACTCAAAGGGATGCGACGCTGTAGTCACCGCGCTTAAGCAGCTCGAAGCGAGCGGCCAAGCGTTGCGCCCACCAGTCGAACGCCAGCTTGGCATCGCCCCAGGTACCATCGAATTTAGTTCGCAAGGCCTTGGTCCCGGCCCGTGCATCGATCACCGCTGCGACACGCTGACCGCTCGCTCCATCCGTGAAATCCGCTTCGATATAGATCACGCCCACGGCAGTACCGGTGCCGGTAATCGCCTGCTTCGCGTAGCTGATGACCAAGCCAATCGGAAGTATGGTGGATATAACGTTCATGACCGGCTTAGAGCCCCGCCCGTCGGTGATGGCTGCATGCACCACCAGCACGTCTGGGCCGGGTTGAGGCACGATCTGAAAATCGCCTTTCAAGGGTATCCGCCAACTCGGTGTGAAAATAATTCACCAGCAGCTGCTGGCCATCGCGGGACAGCTTGCTCAATCCGGAGTCCGATGTAGCCGATTTCCACAGCTCCACCGGCTTGATATAGAGCTTCGTGTATTTGGCAAACTTCGCGGATTTGTCAATGTAGAGGTAGTTGGCTTCCTCGCCGTCACCCTTTTGCAGCATCGAGTAGTCGCCCAGGAAGCCGGAGAAATTCTTGGGTGTTTCGTCGACTTGACGAGTTGTCTTGCAGGCCGCCAGGACGCCCACAGCCATGAGCATCGTAAGAAGGCACTTCAGCGCTTGTCCGCTTCGGCGGTGATGGTTAATCATGTTTGCTTGAACTCCGGTAATGTGGTGGATCGCGCGTTTTGCCATTGAAAGAGAAGGATGTTGGGTGCACGTTTCCCAAAGTCATTCGCATTGCTTGAAAGCCAACGCGACCAACGGGTTGGCATGCGCTCGTAAAGAACACTCCGAGAATGCGGTACGAAGATCGACTCGTGTTCTACGCTTGCGTAGTAATCAAACATTTTCACGGTTCGTCCCTGAGATGGAATTTGGCCAATCGCGAGCCACCGCTTTCCAATTGCTGCGAGCAACGTTGAAAATGCTTCAGGTAGTATCCGAAGGATTTCTGATCTCGCGGACTTAAGGTTAGCGGCCGATCGGCCGACCGACTACTGTCCTTTCGGGAAGGTCGACGTGAAATTTTCCAAATGTGCTTCCTGCACGAGTCTCGTGAGTTCGGCCACGGATCGCACACCCAGCTTGGTAGTCATGGCGGTGCGATGAAGCTTGACCGTCCGTTCAGTAATTCCTAGATCGGCCGCGATCTGCTTGTTCAGCTGTCCGTGCACAACATGTCGGAGAACTTCGCGCTCGCGAGGGGTGAGCGCGGCAAAGCGCTGCGTCACTTCCCGTAGCCGCAGGCGCTGCGTGCGCTGCATGGCGTCGCGCGCAAACGCGCGCTCGATAGCCGCAAGCAGATCCTCCTTCGGCGCGTCTTTAGTGAGAAAATCCTCCGCACCCTGACGCATCGCCCGCACACTGGTCGGAATGTCTCCTGCTGCGCTTAAGAAAATGACGGGGCAGGCATGTGGTTTCTCGGCCAGGGCTCGCTGCAGATCCAAACCGCTAAGACCATGCATGCGCAAATCCACGATCACACAGCCGGGAGCGTCGATCATCTGCTCGAGATATTGCTGCGCCGAGGAAAAGGTTTGCACGGTGTACCCGGCACCTCGCAACATACGCGAGACGGCCGTGAGGAATGACTGGTCATCATCGACTATGGAAATCACCGACGGTGGGTGGCTCATACCAGCATTTCTTCCTCGGTTGGCAAGGTGAAGCGGAAGGTCGCACCTTTGGTGGGGTTGTTCTCCGCCCAGATGCGCCCGGCATGCGCTTCGATTATCGTGCGCGAGACAGATAAGCCGATGCCCATGCCGCTGGTTTTGGTCGTGAAAAATGGCTCGAATATTTGCTCTATTTTTTCCGCGGCGATGCCAGGACCCGTGTCGCTCACCATCACCTCAACCTCGGACCCCTCGCGCCGTCGCGCCCGTACCCTGATCAAGCGCTCGGCACCCGCGGCGCTGTCGATGGCATCCATCGCATTGAGCACCAGATTGAGCAGAACCTGCTGCAGATGCACCCCGTCGCCCATGATCGGCGGCAGCCCAACTGCTGAGTCTATTTCCACGGTCACGCCGCGCGCCGCCGCTTCGGCGCGGGTGAGTGCAGCGATATTGGCCATCACTTCGGCGACCGACAACACCCGCGGTTCGATGCTTCTGCGCTTAAGCAGTGCGCGCAACCGGTCAATCACTTCTCGGGCACGTTTATCATCGGCGCGAATGTCAATGAGGATGGCCCGTAGTTCGTCGAGATCCGGCGGATCGTGATCTAAAAACAACTCCGCGGCTTCGGCATTGCGCAGGATCGCGCCCAGTGGCTGATGCAATTCATGCGCGATGGCGGTCGCCAGCTGCCCCATCATCGTGACCCGGCTGGTATGCGCGAGCTGTCCCTGCAGGCGCTGCAGTTCCAGCTCCGAGCCTCGTCGCGACGAAATGTCGAGCACCACTCCGCGTACCAGGATGGGATGTCCCAGCGCATTGCGTTCGGCTCTACCGCGTGAGGCCAGCCATCGCGTCTCTGCGCCGTGCAGCTGCACGCGATGCTCCACCTCAAAATCATGATCACTCCTCATGGAACGATCGAGCGCAAGAATAACCCTGTCGCGATCCTCGGGATGCACTGCGTCCAGGTAGCGCGCCTGCGTCAGCGGTTCCGATGCCGCCAAACCCAGCAGTCGCTTTGCTCTGGCCGAGGCCCAGTCTTCCTTGCCGACAAGATCCCAGGTCCACGTACCCAGACCTGCGGCATCGGTTGCCAGATCCATGCGCCGCTCACTGTCTTTTAGTTCGCGGCCAATCCTCGCCGCCGCCGCAATGTCCGTCGTAAGCTCAAACGACATCGCCAGCACAACAAGCAAAAAAGCCACGCTGATGAGGTAAGGCATGTGCAGGACACCGATCTCGATAAGCGCAGACTGTGTACCGGCGATCGCCATCCAAACCGTGGCACTGCCGCCAATGTAAATGGCCCGCCTGACCTCACCGCGACGTGCCAATCGCACGGACGCGTCGATCACAAACACGAGCAGCATCAACGTAGATAAGGAGCCCACCACAATCCAGGGACTTGGTTCGCCCACGGCGACCTGGTACGACGCTCCACCAAAGGTCTTAATCGTTGTCAAAGCATTGATCTTAAGATAGACGTGGCTCGATCCGGGCAAAAAATCAGTGACCAGCGCCACGGCATTTAGACAGGGTCCCGCTAGGGCGAGCCATAGATTTCCGGAGCGGAAGTAGACCCAGATAAACCCTGCTAGAAATGCCTTCAACAATGCAGAATTTATGTCTCCCCACGCCTCAAAGACCTGGTATTGGGCAGGGCTCTCTGTCCGCATCATGGCCAATTCGAGTGCGCAGATCGTGGCTGTCGAGAAAGCGGTCAGTGCAAACAGCAGACGGGCTGAGTCCAGCGGTCGTGACAAGCCGATGCGCAGGTTAATTCCACCCAGCGTCAGGCACACTGCGGCAACCATCGGCCAGACTACCGTGATCCATGTCATGGGCAATGACCCGCATGCGGGTTCACGCTCATCATGTCGCGCGCGACCTCCGAGCGATCACTCCCTTAATCGCGTTGAGCACATCGCGTCCGGAATCGCTCTTACGGAAATAACCCGAGCAGCCCATCGCATACGCCTGCTCGCGAGAACGCGGATTGTCGTAGGCCGTAATGAAAAGTATTTCCGGCTTGCTTCCCCCCGTACCAAGATGTTGTTGCAGTTCGAGCCCTGACATACCGGGCAGCTGGACATCAAGCACCAAGCAATCGATGCGGGCGCGTGCCGGATCGGCAAGAAAGGCTTCTGCGGACTCATAGGTTATGGGTCGAATGCCTGCCGCGCGCAACAGTCGCGCGAACGAGCGTCGCAGGTTCTCGTCATCGTCGACGACGGCAACGTATACGCTTCCTGCGATTGGCGTCCGCATAGTAGCCGAGGGTAGTCCCTTGCGAGTATCGCGACTCCTGTTCCAAAGGGAAGTACTCATGATCGCGTACCGAATCGAACAGTCCTCAAGCACCAACAATCGACCGCGCCGTTGCCGCCCGCGACGTCAGTCCAAGCTTTATATTGATAGTCATATTGGCGCGCAGCGCTGCCGCGTCAGGCTTTGATCCCGGTCTTCCTGTACTCCATTGGTCGGATCGGCAAACCTACAGTCAAACCTTATGACGGCGGAGGACGTTCGCCTATTGGCTCAAAGTGCAATGTTCAATTGGCCGAGGACCACGCGGATCGAGCTCAAGGGTGGCGATCAACCGACTTTGGTCGGATGCGGCCGCTTCAGGCCTGCTGGATTCGTCCCAATGCAATCGGCACTGAGGCCGAAAAGCGCGTGTGATTGCCAAGAGATCGTTAGACAGAAGGTCAGCCGCCAGTCGGTATATCGGCGTACAGCTATGATTCGCAGGGCAATCTGCTGATTCGCCAGGGCGGCAAAGTTGGCGATTCAGGAATTACTCGGGCGCCGGCCCACCGCCAACTGAATCGTGTTGAGTACCTCGCGACCGGAATCGCTCTTGCGGAAATAACCCGAGCAGCCCAGCGCTTTTGCCTGTTCCTCATAGCTAGGATCATCGTACGCTGTAATAAAGACAATGGCCGTTTGGCTCCCTTCCGCGCTGAGCTGCTCTTGCAACTTGAGACCTGACATACCTGGCAACTGAACATCGAGCACCAGGCAATCGATGCGCGGTCGCGTTCCATCGGCCAGGAACTCCTCGGCAGTCGCATAGGTGATGGCTTCCATGCCTGCCGCGCGCAGCAGACGAGCGAACGACCGGCGCTGGTTTTCGTCATCGTCAACGACAACAACGTAAACGCGCCCGGAGGTTAACACCCGCATAGTCGCCGAGCATAATGCCCGCCGGGCACCGTGAATGCTGTCCTATGGGGAAGTGGCATTCTCTCTCGATCTGGACCACCCCATTACCCGCTAGCCGCCAGGGGATCTCCGCGGCGGCGCCGAATGCCCGGCCTCGCTCTGAGGGCTACGGGAGCCTGCCTTCATTGCCGGGTCGCCGTGGTAATGAAACCGGTTCCATTGCAATTCCAATCCTAGGTCCAGCCGTACCGATCTTTCGCACAGAGCGCGCGCTCAACTTTGACCTAATTCGCTCGGGGTGCACCTCGACTGTTTTTGTTGAAGCGCCTCGCTCTTACGCCCTCTGGGGGAGCGGGCAAAGGCCTGAATTGAAGCGTGGGTCTCCATCCACGTTGCTCTCCGAAAATGCACTGACGATGAGTATGCATCAGCGTGACTGGCGGGAAAATTTCCCTTTGTGACAGTGGGAGATCGTCATCTTCGCGGTGACTGCCCTATGGGGCAGTACAAAATGGCACGCGATGCACGCAGGATTGGTCGCAGATTCTGTTTTCATCGTTCCAGGCACATAGCCGCTGCTAAGGATCTGCGGAACGCTCGAGTTTATTTTGGACAGAAAAGTAAAGCGCGAAATTCAATATCACACGCCCACGCTGGCGGGCAGCACGGAAAAAGCGCGAGGATCGAACATGGATCATCTTGTAAGAGTATTTGAGCACCTTGTGGCCCGCCTGGATGGGCCGCTGCATTTTCGATTGATATTTCAGCCTCTGATGTCTGTAATATTTGCCGTCCGAGACGGGCGAACGGACGCTCGTGAAGGACGGGCGCCCTTTCGACTGTTCACTGAGCCGGGGCAGCGTCGCGAGGTGCTACTCAGCAGTTTAAAGTCGGTGGGCAAGGTATTCGTGATCGGTTTGATTCTTGATGCCATCTATCAGTTCCTGGAACTTCGCTGGTTCTATCCGGGCGAAGCGTTATTGGTCGCATTGATCCTTGCGGTGCTGCCGTACTTCCTACTCCGGGGCACGGTAAACCAACTCACACGCCGAATCGTTAGACGGAAAGCTTCGCACTGACAGTGCTAGCGCATGACCCTCAACGTACAGTCTCTCACGCGAGCAAGGCCTGGCTTGACGCGACGACTCGTTACAGCGCTTTTCCTGTTCATTGTAACGACCGCGGTGGAGGCGCAGCAGTCCTCCGCCACGGACGATGCCGCCGACGCGGATTCCGATGCGCTGACATCGACTGAGCAGGGGCGCACGCCTATTTACGACAGCTTTCAAAGTCGGCGAGAGGAGATCAGGGAGGCGAGACGCCAAGCCTTCCGCGATACCGAGTTCCACTGGGAGCTGCGCACTTACGACTTCGACCGCAACAATTCCGATGGTAGTAGCAGCTCGGCTTGGGCGATCGGCGGCTCGGCGGGCCTTCAGACAGGGCTATTCCGTAATCTGGTCTCCTACGGTGCCACCGCCTACACCTCCCAGCCGCTGTATGCCCCGAGCGATGAAAGCGGCACCAAGCTGCTCACCAACAGCCAGACAGGCTACACGGTGCTGGGCGAGGCATTCGCGCAATTCAGGATAACCGACGAGTTGGGTGCGACGGTCGGGGAGCACGGCTTTGACACGCCGTATCTTAGTCGCAACGACAGCCGCATGACTCCACAGACTTTCGAGGGCGCCGCGCTGCAGGGTGCCGCGAATGTCGGCGGGGAGGCGGACGAATTGCGCTATGGCATGGGCTACTTTGACAAAGAGAAGGAAGTCAACTCCGAGAATTTCGTTAACCTGGCGCGGGTCGCAGGTGCCTCGGTGGACCGCGGCGTCTACGTTGCCGGCGGAACGTACCGAACGGCGGATTGGTCCCTGGGTGCGGTCGAGTACTTCAGCCCAGACATCATCAACATCGCATACACCGAGTTGCGCTACACCTTCGGGGTCGGCGAGACACAGAAAGTGAACTTGTACGCGCAGTATACGAGTCAGCACTCGGTGGGTGAGGAGTTGCTGACCGGTGATTCCTTTTCCGCGAATCAATTCGGCGTCAAGGCCGAGATCGGTAGCGGCCCCACGCTGCTGTCCGCCGCTTACACGGCGACAGGGCGAGGCGCCACCATGGAAAACCCCTGGTCCGGTTATCCCGGCTATACCAGCGTACAGCGCCAGAATTTTGATCTCGCCGGCGAGAATGCCTTCATGCTGCGAGCCGCAGCCAAGGTTAAAGGATTCCCCGGGCTCAGTGTCTACGGACTATGGGTGCATGGCTCAGCACCCCAAGCAATAACCCAAAATGAGTACGATGCGAATCTGCAATGGTCGCCGCGGTCAGGTTTCATGCGGGGATTCATGTTTCGTGCACGCTACGCTTATGTCACCCAGACCAATACCAACCGCGTCACGGAGATGCGCTTGATGCTCTTCTACACCCCACCTTCAAAGTAGTAGGGCATGCCGCCGACGCGCTAGAGCATCCGCAGCAGCACCGAACCGAAGGCAAACAATCCGATCACGATCATCGCTATCACGATCGCCAGGACCGGGGTTTGCGCGATGGGTGTCACGGCTCCGGTCTTCTCATCGATGCCAGCGATAGGTTTGAATGGACTGCTCCACAGATAGCGCACAATCTGCCGGTACTGCCATCCGGAAATAACCAGGGCCAGCACACCGACTCCGATCAGCGCCAAGCCCAGATACCGCGGTGCTTGAGGTCGAACCGCTGGTACGACGCCCGGCATTGATTGCAGCCGCTGGAAGAATTGCACGATCGTAAATCCGAATCCGATCAGCGCGACGCCAGTTCGCACCCACGCCATCAGCGTGCGCTCGAGCGCCAGGCGCGTGCGGATCCATGCAAAGTGGCTGGAGGCAGTAACCTGCAATTCAAAGCGCTGGGTCGGCTCGCGGTTCTCACCCATTGTTCAGCTCCTTCAAATCTGACGATTGAGCAAATCAGAGCGCTCATCGAAATGCAGGTACGAATTTATTGCTGAGTGTGCATCAGCGTATGGGAAGCCAAGAACTTCCCTTTGTGACAGGGTCTGATTGGTTAACCGAGTTGGCGACGCGCATGGATCCTCGCTGTCGATGACAGGCCGGGGCACCAGCCGATGGCCGGCAATGGTCAACTCATGGCTCAAAGGGCAATGCCATTGGTCACTAGATTAAGCCAAGCTTTTTAGGATAGCTGCGGTGCCGAATCTATGGGTCGGCGATGGCACCGCATCGCTGCCAAGGCCAGCGCCCTTCGACTTCGACGACGATTGACCAGCTGAGGAACGTGCGCACGGCGACGAGTACGCCCAGGGCCTCGAAATTTCTCAAATCGGGATTCAACGCAGCCGTGCGAACTATGTCGGCAGCCACCAAGATTTCCAATCCCAGCAACAGGGCACGCCCCAATGCCGCACGAAAGCCATCGTAGTGCTCAAGCGTGAAGCGGCGGCGCAGTGCCGAGCGAATCAGCCAACTCAAGGTGGCGAATACAATGTAGCCGACAATAAGAATGACTGCAATCGCCTCTATTGCATCAGCACCAATCCCAATCCATTCCTGATACAGGGTGTTCGTCATTGGCATTTGCGTTTCTCCGATTCCATTTCGCGCCTGCGCTCATTCGATTCACCGCAGCGCCAATCCGGTGCAAGCGCTGCGATGCTAGCACCCTCGTCGCCTTGCGGAGTCAGCCCCAAAGGACAGTAGAAGCATTTGATAAAACCGTTGTAGGTTTTTGGCGTCTCGCTATTCGACTTGCCGTTCAGCAGCGCTGGCTGAAGACCGAAACTTCCGTTGCTTGGTGAGTGCCGAAACAACCAGTCGCTATTAACTGAGCAGCTCTTGACCACGTTGCTGGCGGAGGGCAATGACCGCCGCGCCCAAGCCTGAGAAAAAAATATCGGGATCAGTCGCCGCGACTTCCCATCCGCGAAGGAGTCTGTCCCGAACAGGGCCTTGCAGGTTGGCGATCAGCAGTCGGATGCCACGGGCGCGGAGGTCTTTATTTAGCTCGGACAAAACCTCGCACGCCGCGAGATCCACATCGAAAATGGCTGATGCGTCCAGGATAAAACCGTGCAGTGGTACCGGTGATTGGTTGATCAGTTCCTCGGCCCGACTGCGCAGCACTCCGCAATTGGCAAAGAACAGTGGGCCCGAAAAGCGGTACACCATCACCCCGGGGATCGCCTTGGCTCGTGGATCGCGATTCAAGTCATGAAAATCATCCACACCGGACTGACCCAACACCGCGTCATTGGGAAAGGCCAGAGCCTTTAAAACGTAGATCAAGGAAAAAATAACCCCCAGGCCGATCCCCTGCATGACACCCAGGCAGATCACTCCTGCCAGGGTCAGAATCGCTCCGACCAATCCCGCGCCGCGAAAACGCCACATCCGACGGAATTCCTGGAAGTCGCACAGCCCCCAGGCGGCGGCAATCAAGATGGCGCCCAACGCCGCGCTCGGCAGCGAATATAACCAGCCGGTCATGAAGAGCATCACGCAGGCGATCACTGTCGCAGCAATCATCGAGGTCACCTGGGTGCGGCTGCCGGCGGATTCTGCGGCGGCGGTGCGGGAACCGCTGCCGCTGACCGGCAAGCCTTGCGTGAGGCCGGCCGTGATGTTCCCCAATCCCAGTGCCAGCATCTCTTGATTGACATCAATCCTATAGCGGTTGCGCGAAGCAAAACCCCGGGCCGTGGCCACGCTATCGGAGGTGGCCAGCAATGCCGCGGCTAAGGATATGGGAACAAGGCTTTGCAACTCCTCCACGCCTACATAAGGAATGCGAAAATGCGGCATTCCCTGTGGAATCGCTCCCACCACGGCAACGCCAAGCCGATCCAGCTTGAGAAAATGAACCGCGAGAATGGCACCGATCAAAGCCACAATCTGTCCGGGGATACGGGGGAACCAGCGGCGACACGACAGGATGACGAGAAGGCAGGACGCACCAATGGCCAGAGTGATGAGATGGGTGTCGGATAAATTTCGGCCCAGCGTCATGAGTTGCTCCAGCGTGGTCTCCCCGCTGCCGCTGACTTGCAGCTCTTTGGGTATCTGACCAACGATGATCACGATGGCTAAGCCGTGCATAAAGCCAGTAATAACAGGTTTGGCCAGGAAATCGGCTATAAAACCCAAGCGAAGCAGCGAAGCCAGAATACAAATCAGACCGATGAGAATGGCCAGCACGCACACCATTGCCGTCATTCGGCCGATATCCCCTCCTGACAATGGAGCAACACTCACAGCGACCAATGTCGCCATTGAGGCGTCGGGCCCGATAATCAGCTGTCTTGAGCTGCCAAACAGGGCGTACGCAATCAACGGCAGAATCCCCGCATAAAGGCCCGCGAGCGGTACGCCGGCCAAATCGCCAAATGCAAGTCCCACCGGTACCAAAATCAGCCCTAAGGTGATTCCGGCGGCAAGATCCTTGGGCAGCTCGGACAGTTCATAATCTCGAATCAATCGGATTCCCGGCAGCCAACGCTCCGAGCGCGAGCCGAGGTTGAAGCGTCTCAGACTCATCCAGCGCCCTCCCTGCGCTCGGCTCTGTGCTCTTCGCAGCTTCTGCCGAGCAAATGACGCCCAGCCGGATCGTGGGGTCATTGTCGAAACGAGAAACTGATTCCAACAGTTCGGGGAACGTTGACGGCGTACCGTAACCGATCCGGCACATCCAGCGACACATCTTGTTCAAGGGCCGTTCGCGAGATTCGGTTTAAGAGGTTTCGCCCGAAAATCGAGAGTTGGAGATTCGATTTGCGGAAGATCAGTTGAGCTCCCAACAGTGCGAGTGACCCCTTGTCAGGGACAAACCCAGTCCCTGCCGTGTATGTCGAGATGGACTGACCGGTGTAGGAGTAGTCGGTGCGCGCGGTCCCGCTCCATAATCCGAGCGTGCCGAGGTCGTAGGCCAGAAACGCGCCACCCGTCATCCTGGGAACGTCCGGCAGCGGCTGGCCTTGAGTGCCGGGAATGCCAAAGATGTCTTGCTGCAGAGCGCTGTGCACATATCCCAAAGCTGCACCCGCAGATAGTGCCTGGCTGATACGGCCTTCGACCTCCACTTCGGCTCCCTGGTTGACGACGCTACCGAGATTTTCCATCAAGTTAAAGCCACAGTTCAGAAACACAGACTGCTGTACGTTGGTCCAGTCGATTCGATATAGAGCCACGTTGACGCGCAGCCGATCAGCAAGCCAGTTCGTTTTGGCGCCCAGTTCATAATTCCAAAGCTTGTCTGACTCCACTTCGCCTTCTGCGGTAGTTGTCCCGAGCCGCGCGGCATCCGCCGCACATAATCTAGGCAGCGCGAAGCGCCCGAACGGCCCACGAAACCCCTCTGATGCCTGTGCGTAATACATCAAGCTTTTCGACTGCTGCCAGCTGATGGCGCTCCGATAAACCAAACTGTTGGCGGCTCCGCGTACCGTAGGCGCTGCATATGGATTCGGAATTGAACCATCGTTGGCTGTAGCTGCAAAAAGACCCGTCTCCGGCTGCGCATCGGTCTGAGAATAGAAATACCAGCGTGCACCCGCTGTCAGGCTCAGTCTTTCCACCGGCTCATAGCTTAACTCGCCGAAAATGGCTGACTGCTTGGTCCAAATGACCTTGCGCGCCTCAAATAGATTATTTTCCGGCACAGGCCCGATGAGCGATTGAAAGGCCTGCGAAAATCCCGGAACCACGAATGTCACATCTGTCCAACCTTTTTGATAGCCGTAAGCTGCGCCAAACAGCCACTGCGCGCTATCCCATGTCGGCGATCCAGAACGTTTGGATGACAAGCGCGCCTCCCCGAAATAGGCATCATCGCGAGCCTCCTCGATAATGGGTGCGGCAGAGAACTCGGGAGAAAAGCCGAGATGTTCCAAGGCCGCCGCGGCTTCCTGCTCAAGAGAAAGCAGCCGTCGTGTGTATGACAGGCTGGTCAGCAAATCGGCAAAGCCAACATCCGCCTCCAGCTTGAAATTGCTGATGGTCAATCGGTTACGATTCTGCTCTTGCAGGTTGAAGAGAAAATTTTGCACGAGCGCATCGCTCGGGTTCTGCGCCCCGGTGGTGATGTCCTGGAATCCGCGGTAATACTGCTGGTCGGAATAGAGGCTTGCCTCCAGATTGACTGAATCGCTTACCTGAAATCGCAAAGCAGCGCGGCCGCCGAATACGTCGCCCGCAGGCACGCTTGCCACTGGCTGAAACACGAGTGTTGAGCCAGTTGCGGTATTTGCCGCCAGACTTTCCGGCGTTGCGACCTGCCGCTGAATAAAGCCCGAGTCCCAGCTCGCCCACGTGGACAAACGCAGTGCAAGCCTGTCCTCAATGAGGGGAATATTGAGCATGCCGCTGATTACTTCCGCGGGGCCGTTGGCGCCTGCGGTACTGGAAAGAATGTTCTTAATCGACAATTCGTCCTTCGTTGCGTCGGGTTCGTTAGGGATAATGCGAATGGTTCCACCCATGGATCCGGAACCAAAAACCGTACCTTGGGGTCCGCGAAGCACCTCTACGCGATTGATGTCGACAATTTCCGGATCAAACGCCACTTTCGGCGCGCTGACAGAACTGCTGTCGGGAATGGGTGTTTCCCCAAAGTAGTAACCAACAACCGCTTGCCCGATCTTTGAATCGACACCGCGAATGGATATTCGCTCGCGTCCATCGCCCAAATCAGTAAACGATAGGCCCGGGACAGCGCGCGCATAATCATCGAAGTTGATCGCATTCCGGTCTTCGAGGTCCCGACCTAAAATGGCCGTCACCGAAATTGGGATTTTTTGGAGTGACTCCTCGCGCTTGGTCGCGGTTACCAGGATCTCTTGAAGGGAGTCCGTGTCGGGCAACGACGAAGCATATGGCATGGTCGAATCCTGCAATGGATTCACCGCGCGCTGGGCATTGGCGGCTTGGTTCAGCGCCATATTTAAGAACAGTCCCGCGACGACTACAGCTGATGGCTTTAGTAGAGCGCGGCGAATTTCCATTTCTGGCAGCTCTACTCGGCGATTATGGATAGGTGGCCCTCACCTGGGGCGAAACCGGTGCATCTGAATCCAGACGGCCGGCGGCAACACAGATTTGCGCCAAGTGGATGGGGACTTCTCCTTCCGAGGTCGTAACCCAAGACCCGGACGGTCCATCGACTGTTGCATTTAGGTTACTCCGAGCCGATTCCCGGCGTTTTTGCAGACAATGAGCCGCCCTAAAAAGGTATCTGCTCGTCGAGGAGTACGCGTCGACCTTTGGTCTAATGGATTTTCTTGTTTTGGTCCCGCTCACCACCCAGTCACTAAGGCACTCGCCGCGCGCAAAAGCCGCCGGAAAATCTCAGGGCCGGCATCTCGCGTGGCGGTGCTAAAGTGTCCGGAACGGACCACTTGGTTTTGGTGGTGAGAGAGGGACTCGAACCCTCGACCTCGGCATTATGAGTGCCACGCTCTAACCAGCTGAGCTACCTCACCATAAAGAGCCGCGGATTGTGTGGAGCTACGTGGCGGCTGTCAAGCCGAATCTGGGGTGGGCGCTTGTAAAATCAAAGAGTTACCGCCGTGGAGATCCAAGGATCGCACGAGCGTTATCGATCTTCGCACGATCACGGGGCCTTAATATAGCCGG
>Ga0210388_10000622_pt1 | contig 28315 bp, 22 predicted proteins | sample IncBWC19OmetaG_FD_155485 | JGI IMG/M metagenome (GOLD analysis project Ga0210388, IMG submission 155485) | Forest soil microbial communities from Barre Woods Harvard Forest LTER site, Petersham, Massachusetts, United States - Inc-BW-C-19-O ...
TGAGGATACATGTGAATCAGGCATTAAACACGATTTTGGGACAGAGTTGTTGAAGTGTTATTTGTGCAAGGAGCAATTGTAGTTCGAGGGTGGGATCAGTGGCAACGGACTTTTGCAGTTGCTTGAGCCTGAGCCTGTATCTCAATGCGAGGCTAATCTGCTGTTTCGTCATGGTCTGCATGGTTAATCCAGCTTGCACGCAGGTGGCAAAGAATGCATACATTCTATCTATCTCTGCGGGGATGGTGGTTTTCAATGCCGTGGAGAGTGCCAAAGCACGCGCAGCTGCCTGGCTTATTTGGTACTCGTCAAGGTCTATTGATTCATATCCTCTGCGGCCGCCACCACCACGGCCGTCGTCAATATCATTGTATTCATCCACATCTTTCAGCAAAGGATCATAGGGTGACTTGTTGCGCATCCTGGTTTTGGTAGCATTGATTGCCACTCCGAAAACATTGCCGCCACCACCTAACTGACCGTACTTTAGAGCGAGATCGTCATCAAAGAGAAAGGGGCGATTGGAAATGTATTTGCCGAATGCATCCCAATTGTTTGGCTCGTTATCACCGTCTGGCTCGTCATCTCTTCCCCATCCTCCTCCGCCACCTCCACCACCGCCGCCTCCTCCTCCGCCACCAGCACCGCCCAACCCACCTGTCGCCATGCCCATTGTCATCTCTGTGGCTTCGTTCATCAATGCATCAAGTTGAAATTCCCTGACACGTTTGGCGTCTGCACAGACTCGCAGATGGGCAACCAGTCTGTCAAGACATCGCTGCGCAAGAGCCCGGCTTGCCAATTGAGGCTTCCTCGTCAACGGAGGGCCATGTGTGCCAATAGTGGACATGGAAAAAAAAGAGAGAGACGGGGGGTGGGGGTGAGTCTTTGGTTATGGATTAGAGTGAAAGTTGGCTTTGTTTTTAATTATATGCCAATGTTGACGATTTCCTTCTTATTAGCATCCCTTCCTGACTTGTTATCTTGGGGACGACGTTTTCCCTGTCGGTAAATGCAAGCAATGGTGGCGGCAACAACAATCATGACGAGCAAGCCAATGAAAACTCCCAGCAGCACGTCGTTGGTATTTCGCTTGTGATTTGAATTCCCCTTGCCATCTCCACCGCCGCCGCCGCCTGCTGCTGATGCAAACTTGTTCCTGTTCAAGCCGTTGTAAGTTTCGATAAACTGCATGGTATAGGTCTCAGCGTTGATCATCCCCGAGTTGTGGACAAAGTTCTCGGTGACCTCCGCGGCAATGATATTGGAAGTTGCAGTCTTTTCCACGCCAAACGGGATGAGGATGTTGATAAAGACAATGTCTGAAAACTTTAGGTTCTGGTACGAATCGGTGCCCGGGCCCCGACTGACAATTCCGGCCAGTCTATCGTCGACAAAATGGCAATCCGCACACACCACCGTGCCAGTGCCCTCGATGTAGAGGATGCCGATGTCATTCGCCATGAAATTGCCATGGTCGATCGTCACGCTCCCCGCGTCAGCGTTGACTTGCACGCAGACTCGCCCGAACCAGCAGCTCGTGCGGTACATGTGCAGCGTTGCGCCGCCACCACCGCCGATTTCGAAGAGGGTGTTGAAGAATGTGAATTGCAGCGTCTTGATTGTCACTGCCGCGCCCGCGGTGACGGAGAAAACAGGCGTGCTGCTGTCAATCGCGTCATTCTCTTCAAACGTGAGATAGGCACGCTCACCGGATGCCTCGTCAATATCACCGACGATGGTGACGGACGTGGATATGACGATGGTTTGGTTCAGTTCACTCGCGCTTACCGTCGCGCTCGGGAGACAAATATGAAGGGGGATAGACGCGGCGGTGGCGACTTGCAATGCAGTCTGAAAGTCCGTGTAGTTCGACGCTGGAACACCCAGGGTATAGTACGGGCAGGCATAGAGCCTGGTGCAGCAGTCTAGGGCTGATATGATCAGCAGGAACCACGCGGCTTGGACATACATATTCATCAAATATCCTTCCAAAGTATGTAACGAGGCGAAGAGCCACGTAGCTTTCCAAGGTTGTTGGTTGTGGTGGTGGTGGCGGCGGCGGTGAAATGGGAGTGAGTTGGTTGTTGGTATCTCTTGAATTTTCCGTTTGTTGCTGTTGGTCTGACTTCTCAAACGGCTCACACATCCCCTCTATCTTTGTTCTTTCTCTCGCTCTCTCTCTCTCTCTCTCCCAGACACCTGCCTTTTCATCATTTGTGCAGTGGATATTCATTTTATATATGAAAGATGCAAAAAAGGTGGTGGAAGGAGGAGGGGGTGGATTGAGTGAGTGAGGCAGAGAGATAGGGTGGGTATGAAATAAAAATAATATATGTACACCATGGAGGGGGAATGACTTTTCATTGCAAGTTGTTGTTGTTCTTCTTCTTGCCAAACAAGAAGACGCACTTTGCACAAGGAAGAGGAGGAGGAAAGGAAAAAAAGAAAGAGAAAGAGATAGAGAAGCGCAAAAAATGACAACTTCCTCGAGTCGCGGCCCGGATAGCACGATTCCGTTGGCCCCGGGGTATAGAATTGGCTGCACGATCGACACCGTTGCGGCGCTATGGGCGCAGAGTTTGAAAGAGCCGGACAAGGCGCTGCTGTCAGTGAATCAAGTTGGAGAGAAGAGCATGTGGGACGTCGGCATCGGCGACCTCGTCTTTGCTCTGAATCAGCATATGATGCAGAATGCAAACATGCCCGTCAGCACGCGTTCGCACGGCAAACCTCTGGCGCTTGCAAACACCTCGCATCTTCCGCACGGCATCCCGAACTCGAAGATGCAATGGATGAGAAACGTGCTAAAGTATAACGAGGAAGAGATCGACGAGGTGAAGAGAGAAAAGCTGCTTTCCATGATCATTTTCTTGGGTGTTGCGCAAAACACCTTTTACATGAATGCAGGCAACGACGACTCGCCCAGCCAAGATGGTGTCCCCGTCATGATTGGCGGCACCTCCACATTCATAACCTACTATGACAAGCTCCCCCACGTTTTTCAGTCTGTTCGCGCGGGCCTGCTTTCTGCCGGCCCCAACTCCGGCGGCATGGGCATGCGCGTTGGATCAACCAACGGCGCAAAGTTGCCGCTGACGGTTATTCCCATAGAGCCGCGGGGCACCTTGCACGTAATGCGCACCCAGATGCGGCTGTATGCGAATGGCCTTGATCCCGCCAAGGTCGGCACAGGAGGCGGTGAGCCGCGCAGCAAGCTCTGTTCAGATTTGAATATCCAAAACGAAAACTTCAACGAGGTCATGCTGCAGGACGACAGGAATTGCGCAAACTTGACATTTGGATTGCTCACCACATTCAAAGCCATGCTTGTTGGATTTGCCATGGCAGATGGGAATACTTTTGGGGAGTTGGGACAAGCATTGATCGAGCTTGCTGGTGACGATGATCCACGAGTACAACAGCAACGGAGAGAAGCATTTGAAAAGAAGTTTGATGAAGCTCTTGGATTGAGAACAATCCCAGCGGTCGCCGATAACGCACTCGGCAGAAGGAAGCAAGCCCAGTCCACAGTGTCCGCAGTGCTTCTGGAAGTTGTGGGACAAAAAGAGGGCAAGTCAAATGACGTGTCGCGACTGAAGACGAGGAGTTCGTACGTCCACGGATTCAACTCGCTTGTCGGTGCAATCAAGGACATTGATTTCATCTATGGCAGAGATATTGGACGTGTCGTCAACATTCAACCATCCAAGGAGGCAGGAAGAACCGCTGGCAAAGGTTGGCGGGATGCCGAAATATCAATGTATTGATTAAAAAAAAGGATAATTACTTTGCAGCAAAACAAAAAATGGGGATTATAATAATTAAACAACTACGAAAAAAAAATAACAAGTATTGTTATTATCCGTGCACGCGACGGAAAAAAAATACACACACATCCTCCCGCATATATATATATATAGTATTATGAATGCCGCGGATAAGCGTGATCACGTGCATCACTTCGAGCGGGTGAACGATGCGATTTGCGTGAGCCAGATCTTTGCACTGTGCATCTTGATTGTGGTTGGAGGGATCTTCAATTTTTGGGACAGCAAATATTTTGAGATGGGCACGCCGGTCAGCGTGCATCAAACAGTCATCAAGAAGAAATGGCACTTCTGGCTGTTGATTGCGCTCTTCGTCTTTTCTCAGATGGTAGCGGCGCTGTCCACAAAGGTCATTGGTCATTATCGCGCAGTGACCTTTGACCATGCAAAGGTGAAATCGAGCCGGGACAGCTTTGCATTTGTTGCGTGCCTGCTTTCTGTGGATCACGCTATCAGCTGGCTGCGCTACTCTGCGCTCATCATCTTCTTGTACAGTCAGATATCATTCGCCTTTGCCTTTGCCGTGCCGGACATAATCCTGAGCATGATTCGTGGCCAGCGAGCGCTGGTCAAGCGGCATCATCGTCGTCATGCGGGTGCGGATGGGAAGGCGGAAGCAATAGATGAAGAGGACAAGTCAATATGGTACAAAATACCGGCCAGTGCAATAATAGTGTTGCAATTGATCGAGATCGCTGCGTTCCTGCTAGTATTCTGGAAAGTGGGGTTCTTCAAGAGCCCCTTTTTCCATTTCGGCCCCAAAGTGGAGCTGTTTGGGACAGAGATCACTACGGTTTGGGCATACACGCTGCTGATCTTCTTTGCGTTCGGGCAGCAGATGCTTGGCACATTGACAGGTGCCGTTGTCGCGCCCTGGTTCCAAAGCCACGTATACAATAACAGCAAGGCAGACATGCCCAAGACTGATTCGTCTATCTACACCATCTTTGCCTTCCGCAAGTTTGTGATGATTGTGCGGACGCTACTGGTGGCGAACTTTGCCACGACGCAGCTGATGTTTTTGATCAGCATGTTCCTGGGCGACTTGACGATGACTTTCATCATTGTGTGGGCCACGTGGGCGCGGATGATTGACGGGAATCCCCACGATTTTATCGCACGGACGCTGCCCAGCGTTGGCATGATCACCGCGCTGGGCGTGGTTGAAATATTCATATTGATTATTGTCGCGCTTTCGATGAAGATATGGACGGTCCCTTACTTTGAGTGGCCGCCGCCGCTGGAAGTGTTTGATGTGATCCTCGACACGTTGGGCCAAGTTATTGTCATTATGATTTTCGCCGTCATCGACAAGGTCGCAGACACGGTCACGTCCGAGATATTGACACCATACATCAGCAACGTCATCTATGGCAACGATCCCCATGATCGTGTTTATAGTGAGGATGACGATCGCCGCATCATGTTTATCAACTTGATCACCGGTTGGATAAGACGCGTTGTCGGATACAACTTTCTCTTTTCCAACGTCTCTTTTATCGTTATCGGTGCATGCGTGGAAATTCCGCTTTCTTGTCTGATCCTTTCCAACTATCTTCGACACAAGAGGAGAGTTTACAATCAATGGAATGTTGACAATTATCAAAGATTGACGGAATATGAACATAAGGATACAACAACAGAACAAGTTGCCGCCACGGCCACAGCGGCATCTTATTCAGATGATGGTGATGTTTTGATCGCGGTAACCTCATGCAAAAATGGCCATAGCAATAGCAACAAGGGCAAGGTGAAGGGGAAGACCGCAAAATCGAATAACGTTGTTGTTTTTTCAAACATGTAAATACACGTATATATTTTTTTTAAAAAATTGATTGGGTTGATCAACAAAAAAAACAACAACAACAACTTTCATCGCTTGGCGAATCAGATGGAGGAGACCGCAGCATCTGCAATGATGATGGATGAAGTGAAGGAGAAAGAGGTTGAAGATGGAAAAGAAAGGGAAGAAGAGGAAGAGGAAGGGGAAGAAGAAGAGAAAAGCGATGGACACGGTGACGAAGATGGCGGCGGTGGCGGCAACAAGCAACGACGCAAACTTTGGACGGAAGATGAGGATGAACTGCTGACGTTTTTGGCATCCCGAAAGCGTGCTCTGTCTCTCAGTTGGGCAACGCTGGCAGCTTACATGGATGGCAGGGGGCAACATGACTGCAGGAAGCATTGGCAGGGGGTTTTGTGTGTGAAGAATCCTGCATTGAAGGAGGCAAATACCAATTACAAGGTATTGGAGTACGCGGATAAAGCGCGGTTCCAAGAGCTGGACTATGACGCGACGCGGATGGACAAGGCTCGTGGCATCAAGGGGCCTTTGTTTGCTCATCAGATGCGGTATCTCTTCAATGCGCCCAAAATGTGGGATGGAACAGGAAGAAGAAGGAAAAATGCGTTATGGGATATCTATTTGTATGAAAATCCATCCATAATCAGGCCAAGGCGATCTAGCATTCGATCCGCAGTCGTCAGAGAGAAGGCCAGGTTGGACGGCTGTAATATTGGCCGTTGGTCTGCGGAAGAGATGAAAAAGCTAAGCAATGCACTCGGTGAAGGGATCCTCGACCTGTCCGTCATTCACTCTCAGTATGTGACTTCCAGATCTCGCGAGCAGATCCGCCTCAAAATCGCATATTTGACCTCTCCTCCTCGTCCTGCTGCTCCTCCTCCTCCTCATCCTGGACCTTGTGATAATAATAATAATGATGATGATGATGACAACAACAACAGCAAGAAGGACGAAGATGGCAATGATGTTTAAAGAGTGTTTGGAGATTTTTTATTTATGTTTGCAGATGATTATAATAAAATTCCGTCAAGTATGAGATTATCACGTCATCTTCATCTTCATCATCGTGATTGTATTCGGGGATCGTGGTAATGATCGCTGTTGCCTGTGCGGATTCTTCTTCTTCTTCGTCTTGTAACGCAGGGGTGCTTGATTCAAACAAGGAATGCAAATCACAGAGTTGTGTGGTATTATACAATGATTCGACGATGCGAAGGGTGTGGTAGTCATTCACGACGGAAAGCTTTGTTGTCAGTACTTCCTCTATTTCAGTGGGGATAGTATGGGTGAGTGATGACGATGGTGGTGGCAGTAGTGGGTATGCCATATCCACACTCTCGTTAAATTCTTCATCCCCACGAATCCGTTGAAGCTTAAAGTTAAATGGCTTGAACCCCAGAGAATCGTCGATTAATTTGATCGTTGTGAACTTCCATGTCAGATCAATCTCACCTGTCCGCAATCGCTGAAAGATGACGGATTCTCCATCCTCGACCTCTTGGACAGCCATGTCCATTAAATGCTGCATGAAGATCTCGTAATCCTCTGCCCTCCATTGACTCTCTACCTTTTTCTGCTGACACCAATGACACATCACTCTGAACGCACGTAACAACGGTCTCTCTCCTACTCTCATCACATGACAGATATCTGCTACTTTACTCTGTGAGAGAGAGAGGGAGGCAAAAAAAGGCACCGATGATGATGAATGAAAAAAAAAATTTTTTTTGAAGTTTTTTTTCCTTGTCTGAACAGTCCCAATTCAAAAACAAAAAAAATCTCCCGCTCCACCTTTTTTTCCTTCCTTCTCTCTACTGGAAAAAGCAAAAAAAAAGCCGTGATGCAGCCTTCACCATTCATAACCTCGATTGCAAAGGTCGAACAAGCTACAACGCCTGTGCCAAATGACGTTGTCACACAACAGGACTTATTTTGCACGGAGGAGGATGATTACCTGACCTGCAATCTCCATTGTCACGAGACCTTGGAAGAAGATGACGGGGACAACCCAACCCCACCTAATCTTGATGATGATGACAACGACAACAACAATTGCCAATCGGTACCACGTGGATGCGTGCCTAAACCCGAGAGATGCCGCATGGCATGGATCAAGCATGCGCTGAAGCACATGACAACGAGAGTAGGAGGAGGAGGAGTCGGAGGACGCCGAAAGAAGCAGGGCGTAAAACGCCCCACGCTGAATTGGCGGTGGGTGGGAGGGATGAGAATGCGCAGATCAATTGGCTCACAGATCGTGGCCCGCGCAAAAATTCAAAAAAACATGCGTATAATCAACCACTGAGGTACCAATAAATTTTGCAAGCATTCAACCTCCTCCCTCTCACTTGCTCTCTCCCCTTCTTTTTTTTTCTTCATTCCCAGAGAAATATACACATATAAAGAAGAAGAGGACGAAAGAGAATTTGCGTGCAACAACAAAGGAAAAGAGAGAGTTTACGCTTTTTTGTGTGTGTGTGTATTAGATACTTGATTCACAAGATAAATCATGTCTGAAGGTGTTGGTGGATACACCCTCACTTCGACAGGGCAGAAAGTTTCAGGTGCGAATCCCTACGATGGAGTATATGCGTATCAATTCACGTCCCCCCCGCCAAGTGCAATCACCCCTCAAACCGCAGGTGCAAAACTCACGCCCGCGACGACTGCAACCAAGATGGGAGGAGCGCCGGCAATGCCGATGAAAGCAGAAGCGCCTCCTGCCAGCGCAAACATGGGTATGGGGATGAAAGGGCTGAGAGGGACAGGAAGGCGTCCCGTCGATCTTCAGCCAACTGCCGGGCATGCTGGAGGAGGAGGAATTGCCACTGCCCCTGCCCCAGCGTCGAACTCGATAGCGCCAAGCAATCCGACGCTGCACCCTGCGACCACAGCAGGAAGAATGACAGCAATGCCCTCCAAGGCCGTGAACCCAAGGACAGGAAAAAACGAAGAGGCACTCGCATACACAAGCGAAGATAGCCCCGCAGCAGGCGGCTTCACAGAGAACGGAGTGAAAGACGAACGTCCAGCAAGTATCGGACAGCGGCTGAAGCGAGATTTCTTGCACATCTCGTTTGCGTATAACAGTATCGCAGCGGGTGACCAGGTCAGCATGATGAAGGCACATATTTTCATCGCAGATCCCCGGGCAAAGTGCAACCAGCAGGTGCGGAAATCCCTTGTGTCAGTGAAGGGAGAAAAAGCGGAGAACGTCACAAGTCTCTTCACGGGAGCGGATACTCAAACAAGCCACAAAATGCTTACGGCAATCCAACGCCGATTCAAAACGGGGGCTGTCGGGCATTGGTCAGACAGCAAGAATCTGGCAGTGGAAGAAATCACAATGCATCAGGCGAGCGTGCCTATCAAGAGTGGGGGTCTTGCATTGACCATCATGGGCTTGGATAATCCAGACACATCCGACATGGCGTCCAACCCGGTGAACGCCATCACCCTTGGCGACGGCAGTCGATGTGCACACATTATCTTCCCGTTCCCATACATTGCACAAATGCGCCCCGTCCCTCTGTACATTCGTGCGGATGACAAGACATCGAATCTCACTCTGGCAACAATCATCAAAGCGCAAGAAGGCACTGATCAGAGATCATCACATGTCGGGGACTTTCATCGGATACCAGTCACGAGTGGATTGTTTGTGTATGCCTTGAATAATTTTTCCTCGTTGTACAACCAGAAAGACTCCTTGCAGAAGGCTTTGTTGGAATTTGAAGACGAAGAGAGGGTGCCCATGAGAATGGGCAAGAAGATCCAAAGGACTTTGGAAATCATCAGAGCGAAGCTGCAGAGCCACGAAACATTTGTTTTTGTGGATAACGGCAAACTCTTCCAAGTCCCCAACTGGTTCAAGGCAAAACTTGATGAAATGGTGAACAACGACAAGACTCAGGTGAACACTTTTGACAGCTCAATGTTCAACATCACGCTCATGGGGCTTGATGGCACGAAAACTCATCAGGGCGATCTCCTCTTGATGATGAAGACGGCGAGATTCCATGGCTTTTATGGTATCCAAAGACTTGACGATGGAGGAATGTACGAAGCACAAGAAGAAGAAAGCGAGAGTGACGAAGGCGAAGAGAGTGAGAGTGACGAAGGCGAAGGTGATGTGTGAAAGAATAAGAACAACAACAATAGTAATGATAATATCCACCACAGAAATATATATAATTCGCAATATTACAACGACCAAAAAAAAAGAAGAAGAAAAAAAACGAAAAAAAACAATAACAACCATTAATCCATTCCTTTTTTTGTGTGTGTATTTTATACATCGTCATTATCATCTTCTTCGATTATCGTCTTCGTCGTCTTCTTTGGCTTCTTCCCTATCATCTTCAACCCAAAAATGGGAATCTTGCGCTGCGGTTTCAGGCCCTCTGGCTCGGTGGCAATGCCAAGATACTCCTCCACCGACACTGGGTCGATGTACTTGCCATTGTTATTGTGACCCGCACGCGTCCCCCATTTTTCAGACACCCCTTTGGCAATGTACGATGTTGTTAGGATGCTGTCCGCTTGATGGATCCAGTGCAAGGCAGCGTGGAACAAGCACAGTCGCATACTCCTGAAGCCTCGGAGTGCACGGTTTTCGTTGTCGTCATCGTACACCTCGATGCTGCGGCAGTCAGAGAGTGTGGGGATCTTGCGCGTGCAGCCCAACGCCTCGCATCGCAGCTTGTCGGCATTGCAGTCCACAATCTGCTTCTCTGCGCAGTCGTTGCATATGATATCCTTGTCAATAAAGAGCATACGGCTGATGTCATCAACACGCAAACACTTGAAGCAGGCGACGATGATGCGCTTCTTGAACATGGCAAAGCCGCCCAGCGCATCCAGCGTGATGGTCTCTGTGTGCTGGCACTTTTGCATCTGCTGCTCCGTGGCAATGAACTTTGCCAGCTGTCTGGCTTTGGTCTTTAGCGCACCCACCGGCGAGGTGATTAACTTTTTCTGCACCGTGTGGAGTGCATTCACCCTTGCGGCTTGGCCCGTGAGGCTTGCGTTGTTGGCATTAATTTCATCGCCAGTGTTGCCGCCACCGCCACCACCATCACCACCACGTCCACGTCCGCGGACAACACTGCGCCACATGCTATTCCAATCGATGGGCTTTGTCTGGCGACCGCAAATGATCTTGCCGTCATCGCGCAATCGCATGATCCCCGCCCCGTGATTGTTCTTGTTGCAGTTGTCGCGGCGAAAAAAGCTGGCAAACTTGCGATCGCCACAGTTTGGGCAGATCCTGACTTTGCCAGAGACAACAGGGATCTCCTCGTCCACCATGATGTCGTGCTTCTCCTGCAACGCGACGGCGTGGCTGAAATACATGTCCAGATCTCCGGTGAAGCGACGGTAGTCCTTGTAGTCCTTGGACAGCTGGAAAAAGTTGAACATCAGCGCGTACGACCGTGGCGTCAGTGCAAGGAGGGCGCGCTGCAGAGAGGGCATCTTGTCAAAGACGGCGTCTTTCATCATGTTGACCTCCGCTGCATGCATCCCGAACAATCCGAGCCAATCGAAGGGGATGAACTTGCTGACGTCGAATGACGTGACAAAGGCGTTCATCGCATCGAGGATCTCCTGCGGCACGGACGGATGGGGGTTCTTCACCTTCAACTCGCCGTCAACCATGACGGGAGCATGCAGGTCGGTCACGTACCGCTTGAGATTCATGTCCTTGCAGTGCTTGAGAATGTTGTCCACGTTGTAGTTGACGTTGTTCTGCAGCTGCGACTTGCGGTACTCCTCGTGCAGCGCGCGCGCTTCGTGCTCGATCCCAGTGAACAGCTGGTCCAGGTGGACGGCGGGGTTGTCCCTGTCGTCAAGGTTGCGCGCAATGCGGGCGCGCGCACGGTTCATGATCTCGATGATGTAAGTATCGTACAGGTCCCAGTCGTAGTTTGCGCGGATGGCCTCGAAGATGCCCGGCTTGCGCTCGATGAGCATGCGGTAGTACTCCTTGCAGCTGTAGAGCAGTATGATCTTGTTGTTCTTCTTGAGACAGTTGAGAATCTCCGAGCGCTCGGCCGGGTAGGAAAAGTATGCATAGATGGCCGTTCGGTTTTGCAAGGGGAGCTTGTTGCTCTTGGCATAGATGCCCAGCATGGATGCGCACAGAATCTTGATCAGCAGTTCGCAGATCTCCGTGCTCTCGGGATCCTGGCACAGCCGCAACAGCAGCTTGAACAGCTCGCGATTGTGGCAGCGGTGGGGGGCCAGTTTGTACTGCCAGTTGGTGAGGCCCATGATGATTTCCGTGTTCTTCTTGTCGCTCAGCACAAGTTCGGGATACTTGGCCAACACGGCCTTCTTGTTGCTGACCACGCCGCGGTTGTACGACAGGGACAGCGTCAGTAGGCTGGTCGTGTCGGGCAGCGAGTCCTCTGTGTAGGCCCACTTGATGTCGGGAGGTGCCTGCGCCAGACACTTCGCGAAGCCGTCCTCGCCGCATTTGGTCGGCTCCTGCAGGAGCATCAGAACCAGGGGCCAGTGCCCGTCAATGTGAGAATAAACAAGGTTGATCAGACGCCCTGCGAGCGACTGCGTGAGGTCAGACTCGAACATACTGATCAGACTCACTGCTTGCCTCAGCGTTCGCAGCCGCACACACAGCGTCCGGCATAACCCGTTGCAACCATGCATCCGCCCACATGGCGGCATCCATTTGTCCCCTCCGTCGTCATTGATTGTGAATGTGCTTGACGAAGAAGAAGAAGAAGAAGAAGAAGAAGACGACATGGGGATGGTCTTGACGGTCCTGAAGATGGGCCTGCATTCTTCCATGGGCGCGATGAGCGTGTATAGCAACCGGTGGAGCCAGTCCTTGTTGTCCGTGTTTTCGGTGAACAATGCCGACGGCGACCCGGCGATTCGTGCGATGCGGGCCATGGCATGGATGATGGCAGATGTGGGATGGCCCCATTTCATTTGCCATTGAATGGCTTCGTTTTCCTTTTCCTTTTCTTCTTGATCTGCATCTTCACCTGTACCAACAGTGATAAAGGTGGTAAAGTGCGACACAATGTCGTGGTGATTATTCGTTTTCGATATTTTGTATAGGCACTCCTCAAAGTCCGATGAATGGCGGACGTCAGCCATGAAAAACTGTGAAACCGTCGGGTTTAACCCAACCTGTCTGAAAGAGTCAACCGTGATTCCTGTGGGCCCCTTGGCATCGACAGCTCCTCTTCGATGTGGGGCTAGCGCGGTGGCGGCAGTAGTATTATTATTGTTGTTGTTGTTGTTATACAACGGATCGTCTTCATTTTCTACTGTTGGAATCAATGTTGTTGTTGTGGTGGCGGGTTTCTTGCGGTTGGTGTTTTTCTTGGCCGAGGAGTGCCTAATTAGAAATTTTGCGTGTCAATGTCTTCTTGGGTGCATAGCTCGTACTCTTCCTGCAGGTAAGTGCGCCCGTTCTTCTTCATGACGCGGTACTTGTGCTTCTTGTTGTCAAGAATCGGGTATAAGATGCCTGCTCCAATCATCAAGCAGTCTCTGAGCTTGTACTTGCCGATCTTGTTGGTGGGGTTACGATGGGTCTGGTAGACGTAGTTTTTGGGCGGCGGTTGGTCGTTGACCATGGCATAGGCCTGCATCTTCCCCGCAAACTCCCTGTCGCATACTAGACACAATCCCTGGGGGGTCTCGGTGTTATACTTGAGCCGATTTGCAGCCTGCAGCGGCGATTCAAAGGTGACGAGGTTGAATCCCCAGAACTGCATGGCGATGCATTTATCGCCGCTGATGCACGGCTTGAGGGGATCGTCCTTCAACGGCACGTACAGATATTTGGCATTGAACTCTGGATCGCACGTGGGCACAAGATGCAGGTATGTCAGCTCGGCTTGCAGCGCGTCCATCGGCACGTTGTTCTTCGGAAGTTTGTTTAGGAATATCTGCAAGATATCAAAGCCAGTAGGGCTGCGGAATTCCATCCCGTTGTGCATCACCGATCTGCCATGCTCGACCAAGTCCTGCTGAAACAGCGCATCTCCATCAGTCACGCGCTTCTGCCACACATGATCCCCGTGCAGATCCGCCAGTGCTCGCAGCATCTCCGCATTCATGGTTTTCGCGCCGAGCACATGGGGCACGGCAATGCGCGCAGGTTTGATTGCGTCGGGATCGTTGGACGGATCCATCCGAGGGCCTCCTGCTCCTCTTCGAATTTCAACCTGCTTACTTGCTCCGATTTCCTTTGCATCCTCCTCTTCTTCTTCTTCTTCCTCCTCCTCATCCTCCCCTTCCTCATCTTCTTCTTCTTCGTCTTCTCCGTCAATCTGCATTCGATCTTGAACTCCGCGGTGGAAAGATTGAGTAGGCGGCAACGCCATTGGGATTTCTTGCTGCGGTTGTGCATGATTGATGCGAATAGGAGGCGGCAGGATGGGCGGCGTTGTTTTTTTCCCTGTAGAAAATGATGCGGGATGTTGATTATTATTATTATTGTTGGGAGCGACGGCGGCGGCAACAACAACACGTTGAGATTTCTTCTTGCCGCCGGGGCGAGACCTTCTTTTCACTTCTTCCACCGCACTGTCCGAGTCTGAGACGTTGAATGGGATATCTTGATCATCATCCAAATCATCTTCGAGTTGTTGTTGTTGCTGGTGCCGAGACTTCACATTGGAAAGGGTAGTGTGCTGCGGATCACGATTTCGCAAGACAGGGAAAGATGGTGGATTAGAAGGAGGATTTAACTTTGCATGGAATTCTTTCAAGATTTCTTCGCCGAGATAAAACACACGGGCTCCTTGCACCGGTTGTTTGTGTTGTTGTTGAGCCCCTTCTATCTTGATTGCTCCATAGGAGGGATCTTCTTCTTCTTCCATATGGGGGGGGGATCACGTGTGTGAGAGAAATATGGTATTGTGTTTTGTTTTGTTTTTTCCGGAAATAATAACAAGAATAATAACAAGTAAAAAGGAGGGGGAGGAAAAAAAAATGGACGAGATAAAGATGGGGATGATTATAAAGGGGTTATTTATTTCATTACAAAAACCCAAGCGCATTGACGTTCTGATTGATGAGCTGTTGAAATCCTATTGCAGGGCGGACATGGAGTTTGAAGCCGTGATAACTGCGTTTGTGTGCGAAATGCTCACGCTCAAAGTGAAGTTCAGGGTGGAGAACAGGGCGATGATGCTGTTTGATTCGCCAAGGAGGCAGGCGCTGTACTTTAAGCATCTTGACTATGCCGAGAGCAAATTGCTCTGGTATATCATTGTTAACCGCAAGCTGTACTTTGGCACGATGAAGCGCGGAGATTACGAAGGAGCTGCGCCCGATTATGGAAATTGCAAATTCAACGATATCGTCGATGCGGTGCTGGACAGGGAGGGGCTGTGCTTGCGGTTCTTTGCCATGCTGCTCAAAAGCAATTTGGTTTGCTCTGACAATCCCGATGTTGTCGGTGATCACTACTTTTCCATATGGATGGTTATTCACAACTTGATTACCCAGCTGATGTTTGATCCGGCACAGTGCGATTTTTGCATGCGCGCTCTGACGCTGTTGTATGAGGGCCAATCTCTGTTGAAGATATGGAAGCAGGACGAACAATTGCTTCCAATGTGAGAGAGAGATATATATGGATAGAGGTAATGAGAGAAAAAATTGATCATAACATGCAGGATTTCCTCCGCCTCCTCCTCAATCCAAAGTCATTGAGAGAGAGAGGTGTGGGGTAAGAAAGAAAAAAAAGATGGCTGAAAGGGATGAAGATGAAGTTATTGAAATCGAAGATGACGACGAAATTGTATTGGGGGACGACGAGGAAGATAAGCACCTAAAGGCGGAGAATGATATGGATGATGTTGAATTAGAAACATATCGCGGCCGCAGGGCCGAAAGGGATGAACCACTGGGACGCGATGCCTTACCAGGCGGGGAGTTGCAGCTTGTGAAGCTTGAAAGGTTCAATGGCAGAGAGTATGTTATCAACATGAAAAAGAAAGAGGTGGAGCAGGTGGATAAGGACACCAGCCAGGATCTCAAGGCGCGGGCACTGAATATCTACGATACCTTGACAGAGCCAGAAGGCTCGGTGCTTGATTCGGCAGAGAGTTATGATCATTACAAAAAGAGCCTGGGGCTTTACCTCAAACATGAAAAAACAATAATAGCGATGACATTATTGTCAGAGATGCTATCTCCGGAGACCAATTCGGAGTTGCAATTTTATAAGGAGCACGAATTCAGCCCCACATTTTGGATCTTTGATGTGGCCGATCCATCAAATGTCCAGAAGGAGATGTGGACAAAGATGCGCAAGGTGATTTTATTTCAGAAGCCATCGGCTTTCAGGACAAAAGAAGACGAGGAAGACAAAGAGGACAGAGAAGAGTATGAGATTCTGCCTGGTGACAGCGACGAGGTCCGAAAAAAGAAATACCCTTTCAACGTGAACAAATACCGACCATTCCCTCCCGATCAATGGAGGAGGTCTGTCGTTGCAAAAATCATGAAAGCGGCAAATACCAAGGAAGCAGTTGCTAAGGCGAAGGAGTTACATGTTTTGCAAATAGTGTTTTTGATAATCAAGATCAGTGCGGTAGGGACTCGCAAAGCAGCGACATCTGCGGCGCCAGCAGCAGCATCGCCCATCAACAACAATAATAATAACAACAACAATAATAATAGCAGAAAACGAGGAGGAGGAACAACAAGAAGAAGAACTGGAGGAGATGACGAAGAGGAAGAAGGAGATGGGCCCGGCACCAAGTCTTTGGTGGTTGTATCAAACAAACTTCTTGCGCATGCAGTTGTGAGTGACATTGACATTGGGTTCGAGAAGCGAGGGTTTCTTTTCCACGAGTATGTAATCAACGATGTGTGGGTGAATGGTCCAGAGCAGAGATCACCACACGATGTATCTGAGATGTTTTGGCGAAACATGGGCTTGTTTCTCACGCCCATCGAGAGCATCTTGATCTTTTTTCAGAATTGCCTGATTCTTCTCAACGCTTATCGCATCATTGCGAATCCGGAAAGGAAAATAATCCTCGAAGACGTTGAAACCATTGCCATCATCTACAATCAAGATCCACGCACGCAAACGAGATTCCAAGAGTATCAAATGCCACCCATTTTTGCGGAAAGACTGCCAGCCACTGCCACTGAAGCTGAAAAGACAGCCCGGAAGAAAGCAATGGATACAGTGGTTCAGCGAAATCGTACCTTGCAAGTTGTAGATCGCAAGCATTACGAGAGCGAACAAGCTAGACTTCTTGAGCCCGCACAACGGTTTGACCAAGAATATCTTCGGTGTCAAGACCTTTTCAAGGTTGTTTGGTTTAAGGACAATCAATTGAAGATGTACAAGCCTGCCACTGCTGCTCATTATACATATCGGTATGTCGATGAGACCAACCAGAAAAAGAAGAAGAAGAAGCAGCAGCAGCGACGGCGTGATGATGATGATGACGGTGGAGATGAAAATGGGACAGAGGAAGACGAAGAAGACACAGAACATTCATCGTTCAGACATCGTCTTGTCAGTACGCTTTCTTTCATTTTCGATGTGATTGTTGACCCTCTGTATGACATTTTTGACGAGGAGGAAGGAGAGGAGGAAAAGGAAGAAGAAGAAGACGAAGAAAGGAAAAAAATCCAAGTTGAAGACAGTGATCAACCGGATGAACCACGCGGATTCGCTGGCAAACAAGGGGGCCAATTAGAGGCCCTGACTGCGTTTTTGAAAAAGAGTGCACTGTGGCTTGCCAAGGAAGAATTGGACGATGAGAACCTGGCATTGCAGATATCCGCACAAGCCACGTTGAGAGCGTTGAAAGGTGCAAATTTGGCAGAAACATTGGAAGCAAGATTGGTCACCGTGGAAAAGGTTGCAAGCGCACTTGCCGCTGATATCAACAAGGCACAGCTTGCGGCAGCGGCCAAGCAGACAAATACTGATCCAAGACTCCTGCCGGATGAGGCACTTTTTGTTCAGATTGAAGCAATGACCGAGCTCACTGCACTTGAATGTCACTATCACGTTCAGAATATCATCTCGCCAAACTGGGATACGGAGGCCGATGAAGACATCGCGGAGGCATTGGATAATTACAGGGATGCGTTATCAACAAGCATTTCGAGTTGGGAATTACCCATCGCTGCTTTCGGGATGTATCGACGAGTGAATGAATTATTTGTAAAGTACATCAAAGAAAAGTATCCTACTGCCGCGCGCAAGAGACAGCTGCTGAAGTTTCTCGCCGCGCCGATGCAAGAGCGGATCGATGCCGCAACGAAGGTTTTAGCAGACCAGTTCAAAGATGAATATGACCGCATTTTTGAGCTGACAATCCAAAAGGAAAAACGCCACAACGATTATGTTCCGCTCACCAAAGAAATCCCCAAAACTGCAGAACAGAAGAAGAAAGAAGAAGTGGAATGGAATGCGATGTGGGCGAAGCAGCCGGTGTTGAACCAAACCAACTCCAACAATCGGAAGCCGCCGGCGCCGCCGCTGCCTCAATCAGCAGAACCCGAAGCGGAAACACACACGTTGGAGTTCAAGCGAAAGGAATATGCAAGGGTGAGACTCCACAACCTTTCCCCACAAGTGGCATCCATGTTTGCTCCCTTTGTCGAGCAGGATTACAACAGATTTGTTTGCATGAGACACAAGGTGATTTGGCAGCCGCTTCATGATATGGGCTTGGCAGGCGCGTACCAGAAGCTGAATCACTTTGCTGGCATGGCTGAGCAGATTAAGCTTTTGACCCAGCTGTTTGCATTTCCATCGTTCAGCATTGAGAATGGGCCGGATAAGCAGCCGGCGCTGGCAATTTTGTACTTGCACAAGTATCTGGAAAGGCCCATCGCGCTGCTCACAGAAGGCAATGATGCACCATACCCAGAAGCCAGGATCGACGCGATCGCCGAGCTTCTCAGGATCGTCCAGTCTGCAGACGGTCCAATGCTCAAGCATCGCTATACATACAAGGAAGAACTCGAGGTCTTTAAAGACCAAATGAAATATAATCCCTACCAAGCGATGGCCCAAAGACAAGCCGCCGACTCTCGAGCTGCCTTCGCCAGGCTTGCAGCAGAAACGGACGCACGAAAGGGAGCAGCTGCGCCCCAAGGTAAACAACAAGAAGAAGAAGTGGCAGTAGAAAAAAAACCCAAGAAGATCATTCCGACTCTCATACAACAACAACAAAAATGATGATGATGATACATGGTTTCAATAAATTTTCCATGTATTTGGGATTGGAGCATCTCCTCGTCCTCTGTCGTCCTCCTGCCCGCCCCCGCCCTCCTCAGAAAAAAAAAGAAAAAGATGGACATGGTTGATGCGATAGTGCAGCATTTGCACACGAACTGTGATTTTGACAACAGCTATTTCCATTACATGCTGGGCCTGACCCATTTCGTGCCCATCCCGATGGCTTTCATTTTCTTTGGCATCTCGTATTACTCTGGCGAAGTGTATTACTTGATTCTCAGCCTGGGGATGGGACTGGACATCATACTCAACTATGCCCTGACCAACATGATTGGCGAGCCAGCGCCAAATCCACTGTGCGGCGGGCACACAGCCAACCCCTCATTCCACACAGAGCATGCTTTTTTCCTCTACACATTCATGCTGCTGACACAGCTCTTCTTCAAGCTGAAGATCACGTCTCTGGAGATCTTTCTCCTGCAGATATGGGTGCTGCTCACATGGGTGGCGACAATCACTCTGGGATACAACTCTTTCAATCAAGCCTTTTATGGCTCGATCATCGGATCCGCGGCTGCGTTTGCGTTTGTATATATCATCCACATCTTTTGGCCAGAGACAGACGACCACATCTTTCAAAAATGGATCAGGCGGGCAAATTACGCCAGCAACGTTCTTCAGAGGCGGGGATCCTCCAACCGCGAAACGGTTCTCATCACCGAGTCCAACGTACTCGATATTATTGGGCAAGTCAATGCAAGTCGCAACGAACTCGGCGGCAGCACTGGCGTCATTCCCGTAGACGATAGGTCACTTGCAAAGAAGCTTTGGGAATACTTTCAATCCTTGCCACCGCCACCATCATCGTCATCATCATCAACGCCGCCGCGTTCTTCTTCTTCTTAACTATTCTTTTTTTGTTTGAAAAATTGAAAAAAAAATCAAACAAACGAAAAAAAACACAACCTGCCATCCAGCCAGTATATATGCGCGAAGTAGACGAAGCTGCAGCTGCACAATTCCTCAGATCGCGCAAGTATGCAGTCATCTACACAGGCGTGGATGGTGCCATGTTTGAGACATACAAATGGATAATTTTTCTCGGCCTCGTTCTTTGTACCGTGTTTTTTTTTGTGCAAACCATGCGCAGCTGCGCCAGAGCTTCGGGAATGAGTGGCGGCGGTAAAGGAGGAGGAGGAAGCAAGAAGAACAAATAACACGGTCAATTTTTTGAATGTTTTTTTTATTAATAAATTCTCTGTCTCTCTTTCTCTTTCTCTTTTTTTTCTTATTCTCTTTCTTTCTTCTTATTATTAGCGTATCTCTGAGACAGAAAAAGAGACGTGCTTTTTTTTCTTCTTTCTTTGTTTGTGTGTTGTCGTTCATTACTACAGGGTTTTTTTGCTTTTGCGTGATTATGTCATAAGGGGTTTTTTGTGTGTGTGGGGATCTAAAATAGAAAAAGGAATTGCGAGAGGTGAAGAATCATGCCAGAGCCTCCTTTGGTGGCCCCAATAAAACGATATCCGCAAGGTTAGCCATGCTCGCCATGAGGTCTTGCTGGAATTTCGTTTGAATGACACGCTTTGTGAAGGTCGTGCGGATATCCATGAATTCGATGACTTTGAAGAAGCTCCAGAGAAGGACGAGGACATTGAAATTCCACCAAATGATTGGCTTCCTTTCGTTTGTTGTCTTGAGGCTTGATGTGAACAGATCGACGTGGTTGAACCGCTCCCAGACCCACCAGTACCCAATCATGATCAATGTGTAGATGAACCAGTTTGTCGCTGTTGTGCGGAGCAGGACACATCGTTGATCTGTTCCCATTTGCACGACTTCTCTTTTCTTGTCTGCCCAGAACAAGCGCACGATGGTTATGATGAGTGCAGCAAAGTTGAAGCCTCCGGAGATGGCGGAATACGAAATGATCCACTCGTGATAGTGCTTGTTGAGCCACCAGCCTTCTTCCAAGACCATCAAGCTCACGGCCAGCGTAATCAAATCAAACCAGACGGCCCCGAAATAGATCCAGTAAAAGGCAGTCAGCATGTAGCTGTCCTTGAAATCTACGGTGTAGGATTCGCTCACTTGTTCTTTCCCTTCAACGAGTGCAAGCAAAGGCACAGCCACAGTAATATTGAAATCCTCTCCAACCTCTGTCTCCAGTGACATGGTGGTGATGTTTGAATGGATTGCCTGGGTCGCACACACAAGAGTCAGCAGGTAGTAGAGAGCACCGATGGAGAGAGCGGCATTGATGACGCTGACAGACTGGTATGCGAAGAGGAAGTATTCTTGCATTGCAGGTGGGCCATCTCCATGCGGATCACTGTTGGGCCCCTTGAACTGGATGGTGTCTGTGAGATGCTTGGACGTGCCATGCTTGGAAGACCAGACCACGAGCCAGAAGCTAAAGTTGATCACCCACCACGTGAGCATGAATCCCTGGATCATGTTGAACGATTGCCAGTGTCCATCATAGAACAAGTGCAGCTGCTTCTCAGAACGCTCCTCTCGCTTCTTTGTGCCAAGAAAGTAGACGGCCGCGGAGAAAAGGATGCAGACTGTCGCGCCGAGGAAGTACATCATGTAGACCCACAGAGGTGCAGGATCGAAGCCAATCGCCACCCAGAACGCAAACAAGCCGTCCAGCAAGATGATAAGCAAGCCAACCGACGCAAGCCCCACGGTTGCACGCACAGCCATGGTACTGTCCGTCCCAGTGTCGATATGGAAAACCTGCTGTCTTCCACGATCCATCTTGCCCATCGTAAAGTTGAATGCCGCCTGCAGGAAGAACACGGATGTGACAACAAAGACGATGTTCAGCGCCTGGTAAGTGTAGAACGACGAATCATCCACGTGGGGGATCTTGTGGGTGTGCGGATGGGTTCGGAACTCGCTGTGGGGACTCAGGAACGTCCAATACCAACTCACAAACACGGCGTAGTCCAAGATCAGTGCTATCAGATACATCCGGTAGGCCGACCCCGACTTCCACGTCGTCGAAAACTTCGTTCTGGCTTCAACTCCCGCCGCTGAAAAGCGGAACATCGCGAGGAGCGCAAAGTTCGCTAAAATGACAAGTCCCATTCCAACTGTGTATGCAATGGCCAATGCAAAGGCCGTCAAATGGGTTTGCGTCAGCATATAGGTGTAGATGAGCACCGCCAGGACAAGCTTCAGCAGTTTTGCTGTCCATGCCACTGTCTTGAGACGGTTCTCGAAAACATTGTTGTCGCTGGAATAACCCAGCACGTTGAACATTTTTTTTCTTCTCGCCCTTTCTTTGTCAACAATAGGGAGTAGCGGAAAAATGTAGAAAAAAAAGAAGGTTAGTGGGTGGGGTTATTTGTCGTCGTATGTCCCTCTTTTTTTGGGGGTTTTGAATATTTGTTGTCTCTCTCTCTCTCTTCCCAAAACCTTATTTGGACTTGAAAACGCAAGATAACGAGGAGGGGATATGGGCCCAGTTTATATATCAAAATTTTATGTCAGTGTCAGGATAAGGGGGAGCAAAGTCAAAAAAAAATTTTTACTGGGCGCGCAAAAATTTTTTTTCCACGGCAATGTCAATGATCCACCGGAAGGAGAGGCAAGCAGGGAAAACAAAGCCGAAAAGTTTAGTATAAGTCAATTGAACCGCGTTTTTTTTGATGGGTCTGTATATACATGTAAGTCCCTCAAAACACGTGCCACATATATACACACGCGCTCACTCTTCCCCCCTGAAAAAGAGAGAGAGAAAAAAAATAAAGAATTCGGCGTGGGGGGTTAAAAAATGAGCAGTTATGACGACGATGCAGATGTCCACCGAACAACGTTTCAATTCGCGACGGCACGGAATACGACATTTTATTTCCCCGTGGGATTTTTTATTGTCTCGGTTGCATATTTTTACTGGGTAATATTGGTGAAATACTTCCTTGAAGATGTGCTGCATCGGGAGCACGTGAGAGGGTCGTATTATTTTGGAGAGTGTGTGATTATTCTAACTACAATAATACTCAGTCTTTGGTGCGCGGTTGACTATTACTTTCAACTGAGCCGCCATCGTTGCATGAGTAAGATCATTACGTCATTTTCATCGCTCATCGATTCGTTCGTGTCCGTACTCAACCCTAATTCGCTTTCCAGACTCAACATCTCTATCGTCGATCCCAACAATCCTCTGCATAATAGTAATAATAATAATAATAATATCGGTATTGGTGGTGGCAGTAGTAGCAGCAGCAGCATGCTTGTGTATGCCTTTCCGGTGTACCCGGTGGCGCGCGAGACGTTATTGCTAATGCTTTGTGGCATGATGCTCTCGCTGTGGCATCTTTCAAGTAAAACCCTCAGGGGCGACGATTGCGATGCAATCGTGAGTGTGTTGGACAAGAGACGGAATACCCTTGGGACAGGTGCATTCCCCTCAGAGTTCTATGTTGCCTGCAAGGGCGTGGGGCGGGATCGCATGCGTGCGCTCATCATACTAGATCTCATCAACGCGCGTCTTTTGCAGATGGCTTCTGCTTGTCACCTTCCCGCAGAGAAGCTGCCGGCAGATTCGCCTCCGCAAGCCAGCGCATGCATGGTCTTCAACATGGATCCGCTGCAAAACTCGGTCTTTGCATTGATGGCCCGATTGCAGATGCTGATCCTCACGGACAACGGTGCGGGGTGGTACTGGATGTCGGTGACAATCAAAGTGTTTGGCGTGATTTATTTGCTTTCTCTGCCCGTTCTCGTGTGGGGCACCACGGCGGCCCCCGATGACTACATCATCGTCACATGCATGATCATCTTTTTCGTTGCAGGGACTTTCCTCCTTTTCAACCTTTACATCGGAGACATCTTCAAGCAGCCAACAATCATGCATGCGGGGTTGCTGCAAAAATATATCATCGACACTGGCAAGAATGCAGACCAAAAGTTGCGCACTGCCTTTGTGGCTGCACGCAATGCAGCAGTGATGTCGGCTTCCTTGCTCGCCGCTGCTTCTGCCGCTGCAGCTTCTGCTCCGGGCCCTGCTGGAAACAATGGGAGAGGTGGATCCCACGTGTACAATAATAATAACAACAATACCATTAACAACAATAACAATAATAGTGGCAACAGTCACACGTTTGCCCATGTCTTGTGTTCATTAACCCAAATCGCGACGTCAGACACAGTCCCTTCACTAGAATCGCTTGTTCGTGTCTTTTTCAATGTCAAGGCACTCCGCCCACTTTCCTATGGCAATGCATCTTCGTCCATCTCTGTCTTGGCAAAGTCATGAAAGAATAGAACAAGCAAACAACAAAAAAAAGGAAAATTTTTCATTAACAATCAATCCCTTCTATTGTTCCCCTCCCCTCACACATGCAGCTTTTTGATTTCAAGATAGACCTCCATGAGCTCGAGTCTCCGATGATCGTTGTCGAGATACCGCTTCTTCATGCCGTCGCGCTTGCTCTTGTTATTGATTTCGTCCTGACGGTACAGATTCTTGCCCAGCTTCCACACGGCGGCATTGCCGACCTGCACGCATCCGTCCTGATCGCGGTAAAAGTAGCAACGGTCCGACCGCGGAGGCTGGATGATCGGGTCGTTCGGCCCAAGCGAAAAGTTGTGGCAGAGCAGCTTGGGGTTGCTGCAGAACGGTGGCGGCTGCGGGCGGCGATTGCTGTAGAATTCAAAGTCGATTGCAGTGGGCGGGTCGATGGAGATGTCCTCGCTGAGATTTATCGCCTGGCGGGGGCTGCCAAAGGGGTCGTAGTAGTCGTTGCTGAATTGGTTGCGGACCATTGGCTTGGCAACCACCCACAGGACCTGGCCCGGGTCGAGATACCCGTAGATGTTCTGATGGTATGCATGGCCGTGATGCACGATGGGCATCAGCTGCGCCTCGACAGAGACAGGGCCGTAGCTGCCCAGCGTCTCGCCGTTCTGGAAGTATGGCTCGGGCGGGTTGAATCCCAGCCCTGCAATGGCAATGTTGTCGTTGAAGGAGTCCATCTCAGTGAGGAAGCTGTGCTGGTCCGACGCCAGCGCATCCACAAACCGACGCTGGTTGAAGATGTCCGTGGCCTTCTGTTCGAACTCGTATTTCTGGTTGATGGCTTGATTCTTGTTGTCCATGGCGAGGTTGCAGAGATAGCGCAGCTCGCTCAGGTTGTACACGCGCGGCAGAAAGGTGTTGTGCTGGTTCTTTCTGAACATCAGCTCGCCGTTGCCGTAGTTGCGCTGGTAATCCCCCTCCTGGGTCTGGAACCGCAGCTTCATTGTGTCCCTGCCATTGGTCTTGTGCGAGGTGACCGACTGCCAGTTCTTGCGGCTGGAGTCGTAGGCGGGCAATCCGCGGCCAATGCCAAACGACGGTTGATTCAACCCTTGATTCGGCGCATCCAATCCACGATTTGTGTTTGGTACAGGAATTCCCAGAGGATTGCTCATTTTTTGGGTTCTTGTTCTTCTTCTTCTCTCTCTCTTCTTTTTTGCTTCTTACTCGAGGATGAGAAGACAAGAAAGGATTTTGGCACATGTATGATGTATTTTTTATTAAAACATTTCATTTGAGATAGTCAGATGCAAACTGGCCTGCTGCCACGGCCCCGTTGAGATGGCGTGACTTTTTCGCTGGATTGGAGCCATTGCCACCGCCGCCGCCATTCTCCTCGGCAACATTAATGTATTGGCGGATCTGGGAGTGGGTGTGATAAAATGTATTGGCAAGGTCCTGGTAGACCTTGGAGATTTTGATGATGCGGTCGATCTTGGTGTTGTTCATAAACTCTTGCCCGTCCGCAATGCCAAAGCCAAACTTGCGGCCACGTCGGAACATCTCGTCAAAGAAGCGCAGATGGTTCACCACTCTCCGCAGCGGGTTGGTCATGTCATGGTACAGGAAATGGGTTGCGACTTGCTCCTTTGTGATCATGAGTACCCGTGGCGTGTCCCTTGCAAGCGATGCCTGCTCCTGGTTGAAGACGTCGCGCATCTCTCTGAAGAGCGTCACGTCGGGCTTCGTCCCGCAGTTCAGCATGTCGTAGCGCACCATCCGCTTGTAGGCCGTTGCCGCTGCCGCCGTGGCAGTCGCCGCTGCCGATGACGACGGACGCGTGGACCCGGTTGATGGCAAGCTCGCAAACTTGCAGATGGGGCACGTCTCGTGCTTGCGCTCCTCGTGATCCTCGGGCAGATCCTCGTCCAGATCCTTCATCTTTTGCGCGAAGAGATCGGCAAACTTGCTCTGCTGCTGCTCAAAATGGGCCTGTTGATCCTGACCATCGTCATCTGCGCCGCCAACACCACCACCAGGCCCAGCTCCATCTCCATCTCCAAACTCTGTGAAATCACCGCCGTCGCGAATGCGTTTCAGCTCCTGCTCGAACTGCTTGAGATTTTCCACCTCGTGCACCGACGACGTGATCTTCTCGCCAATGATGTAATTGTAGCGCTCCGTCTCCACCGGCTTAAAGTTGATGAACCGCTGCAACTTGTTGTCTGCGTTGTTGAGTTCCATGCACATCTCGCCGTTCCGCCGCGCCGTGGCAGCGGCATCCCCCCTGTTTGGCTGTGGATTCGGTCTCAGATTCGCAGGGCGTCTGCGCGCATCTTCGGGGATGGAATGGTTGGAGCTCTGCTCATTGCCGCCATCGCCAAAAAGATGATCAAACATGTGGTCCGTGTCATCTGTCCCGTCCCTTTCTCCTTCTCCTCCGGACCCACTCGTGCCACTGCTGCTACTGCCACTATTGCTACTACTCTTGTTTTTGTTACCCCCACTGCCACTGCCGCCAGCCCCGCGCGATGACGCTGATCCGTTTTCATCTCCTCCTCCTCCTCGTCGTCCAGCCCCGTTCCTGTTAGACACGTGCTTGAAAAGATTGACTACGCGTTCGCCGCCAAGGTCGTCGTCATCGTCATTGTTGTTGTTGTTACGATTGCGGCCACCACCACCACCGCCTCCTCTTCCGCCTCCTCCTCCACGTGCAAACTCGTCAAAGCTGCGTTTTTTCGAACTCGACCCAGACCTGGCAGGCCCCAGCGATCCGTGCCTTCCATTGTTCATGGCGTTCGGCCCCGGCATTCTCATCACGTCCACATCATCAATGTTCATCCCCCTCCTTCCTTCACTTTTTTTTCTCTGGTAAAAATAACAAAAAAAATCATCCGAGGTATCGCCCTTTTTTTTAATAAGTCCGTTTTGTGTGTGTGAATAGTCTCGTTCACTGACAAGGAGGAGGAGGATGACGGCATATGCAAAGGTCAGGCTGGATCACCCGGCATTGGCAATGATGATGAAGAATCTTGTACCCAATCTTACCATTGTCAAAAGTAACAATGACAACATTGGCAGTGGTGATGATGATGATGACGACGATCAGCGACATCCGTGCGTGAACATCGAGACGTCAACGAGCGATGATATCGCCTCGTGCCTTACAAGGCTGGCAGGAGCAGCGCGCTCGGTTGGCGGGGCCCCACGAAAGACAATGCAGTGGCGTTGGAAGATGGGCAATGATGCCGGCGTTGCCGAGACATCGACTGCATTCGACGAGATGCTCCCCGTGGGATGGTGCATGGCCTGCCGGATTCTGTGTATGCTGCTGCTTCAGCCTCAGCCTCCGCCATTACCGGGTCAACTGCAAAGAGATGGTGATGGCAACTGTGAATGGACCCCACAAATGGTATTGGAATTGAAACGGGCCACGGCCGTGTTTTACTGGCTGAGCGAGCGCGGCGAGGTGGAGCGGCTGAGTGGCTACGACTACCAGCAGCTGGCCCCGTGGCAAAAGGCATTCATCTGCAGCGCGATGGGCGATCTCTGTGCGACGATGCTTTGCCTGTATGCATTCAACAGGCTCGTCGACCTGAAAACCCTGGGCTCTGACAGCATGGATGCCGAATATATCTCGTGGCTGCGGACAGCATTGGTCATTGCCACGCGCGCCACCGAGACCATCAAAAACGTGCATGGCGGGCGTGACGACGTGGGGTTTGCAATCCCCAGTTTCTTTGCAGAGAGCAGGGACCACATCCACGCCATGACCCTGTTCTACGAGGCATTCTACTATTTCACGGCAGACGAGAGGGAGAAGAGCCTGGCGCTAAGCATCATGTATCGCGAGATTGAAAAGCTCAAGCGGGATGTGGACAAGGTCAGACCGCTGCTTGAATCACGTAGCCGGCTGGTGAGCGAATCCATTTTCACTAGTCTGAAGCAAATACTTGTGGGTCACAGTGATGGCGGTGGCAGTGGCGGTGAGATCCAAGTTCTCCCTGCAATCCCTGCAGATAAGATGGGATCGCTGCAACTGCCTCTCATATCAAGACTTTTCTTGAACCCACGTCCCCGTCCTCCTCCTACTCCTCCTCAAAATCAACAGCCCAATGCATCCTCCTCTTCTTCCACCACTGCCACAAAATAGCGTGCCAAAACTAAAAAAAGCCCCCATCTTCTCCCCCCCCCCCCCCCCCCCCCCCCCCTCTCTCTTTTTTTTT